>Ga0123353_10000227_pt1 | contig 70857 bp, 53 predicted proteins | sample TergutLab28metaG_3_FD_92763 | JGI IMG/M metagenome (GOLD analysis project Ga0123353, IMG submission 92763) | Labiotermes labralis P3 segment gut microbial communities from Petit-Saut dam, French Guiana - Lab288 P3 | ecosystem: Host-associated > Arthropoda: Insects > Digestive system > Gut ... | reverse complement strand
TGGTGGGAACAACAGGGCTCGAACCTGTGACCCCTTGCTTGTAAGGCAAGTGCTCTCCCAGCTGAGCTATGCTCCCGCGCCGCGACTTAGATATGATACACGATACGCGCCGATTTGTCAAGGGGTTTCAATGAAATTTTTAAATATGCTGTACACAGCGGCCAATCTGTGCTATAATAGCGCCATCGGGAGAGGGCTTTCCCTGGCACCGCCGAGCTTGCGGCGGCCATGCTGACCCTGGAAGCCGCCCTATATATGAAACAAAGGAGGAACAACCGGCATGAAAAAAGCGCTTGTGATTCTCGCTGTCCTGGCCCTGTTGGGCTGCCTGGCCGCCTGCGGCGCCCCAAAACCCGAGGCCCTGCTGGCGGGCAAATGGAAGGCCTCCGTGGCCTCGTTCGAGTTCAGCGCAGTTGAGTTTACCCCGGGCACGGAGGACCCCCGCAAAGGCACGGTGAGCCTTGCCCTGATCGGCAGCCAGGCCCTCGGCAGCTACGAGGTCGTCCCCGCCGAGGGAAAGGACGCCCAAAACCAGGTGAAGATCACCTACAAGCTGCTGATGCTCTCCACCACGCGCAGCTACTATTTCGCCGTGGAGGGCGACACCCTCACCCTGCGGGAGAAGGACTCCGACGTCACATTCACCTTCACCCGCGATACGGACGCGGTCGGCACGACGGCCTAGAAACAAGAGACAAGAAAAACAAGAGGCAAACGATTCTCTTGCCTCTTGTATCTTGCCTCTTGTCCCTAGCCTATCTGTTCCAGAACAGCAGCAGCAGTGTGGTGCCCAGGGTGAGCACGAAGAACACCCCTGTGGCCCACTTGGTGTATTTCACCAGCTTGTCCTCAAAAGAGCGCCCCTTGCTCTTGCCGAAGAGGTTTTCGGCCCCGCCGGCGATGACGCCGGAAAGCCCCTGCGACTTGCTCTCCTGCAGGATCACCAGCACGGTGATGACCAGCGAGGTGAGGATCGTCAGGCTTCCCAGTAAAATTTGATACCATTGCATAGTCCAGTTACCTCCAAGCGCCTGCGCGCGGTTATTATCACACCAAAGTATTCTAACACAGCTTGCAAAGAAATGCAAGCTTTTTTTTATTTTTAGCCCAGTTTTCCAAAATCACGGATCGTGTTCGGTGTCGCCACGGATTTTACGGCAATTTCCCCGCCCTCGAAGATCAACAGCGATCCCGTGTCCGGGCCGCCGTCCTCGTAGTGCCTCAGGCCGCCGCTGACCCAGGTGCTGTTGTTGTGCCCGTGCCCGCAGAACACGTGCGTGACGCCCAGATTGTCCTTCAGCGGCGCGTACCAGTTGTCGTAGAACTCCGCGCGGTTGAGGTTGGTCGTGTGGGCGACGCACACCCGGTAGTCATAGTCGCCCGCCATGGTGAGCCCGTCCAGCCACACCTTCTCCTGCGCCCGGTAGGCCGCGAAGTCCGCCAGGCCGAAATACTCCGGGTGGTCGTCCAGTTTGTCCTCGCCGGTATCCAGCACGGTGAAGGCGATCGGCCCGTAAGCCGCGGTGTAGTACAGCTCCCCTGTGCGCGTGGGGAAGTACCGCCGCATCTCTGTGGCCCACTGCCCGCGCGTCTCGTGGTTGCCGCGGCAATAGAGCACCGGGATCCCCCCGCCGCTCATATCCGCCGCCAGCCCGACGATGCCGTCGACAAAATCCTTCTGCAGCTTCAGTTCGCACAGGTCCCCGGCAAAGATCACCAGGTCGGCCGGTGCCTCCTTCGTGAGCTCGGCGGCGTTGCGCAGGGCCTGGTCCCTGTCGTCGTGCACGTCGGTGAAGAACAGCGCGCGCACCTGCGCCTGCTCCCCATAGCCCCGGAATTCGTATTCCCCGCTGGTCGCCCGGCAGCCCATGAAGGCGAAGTACCCCATGTTGAACAGCACGTACTGGCTCTCCACGCGGTAGGTGCCGCAGCCGTCCAGCACCGCCTTGGGCACACGCGCCACGTGCAGGGTGTCGTCGGAGCGCACGGTGCCGCTGGCGGCGTCGTTGAACACCCGCTCCTCGCCGCCGGTGGTCACCACCAGGCTCCCGGTGCCGCGCTTGTCGGTGGCCCACATCACGGCGTATTCGCTCTCGCTGACGAGCAGCACGGCGGGCCCCGCTGTGATGCAGATGGGCACCGGCAGCAGCAGCGCCCCGCCGGTGAGGGCGTAGAACCACGCCAGTACGGTGCTCAGGATTTGCATGAACCAGTTTGAGATTTGCTCCATTAAGACTCAATCCTCTCTTTATTGGTGCTCATATCTTTCATTAAGATCATCAGCAGCACCGCCGCGGCCGCCGAAAGCGCCGCGCCGAACACGAACGGGGCCTGCGGCCCGCGTGCGTCGTAGAGCGCCCCGGCGATCACGCTGGCGGGCAGCAGGGCCACCCCCGCCACCGTGGCCTGCAGGCCCAGCATGGTGCCCTTCAGGGCGGGTGGGGCGATCTCGGCCACAAAGGCGCGCTCCACCCCGGTAATCATCGCGGTATAGGCCCCGTAGACCACGAACACGGCCACCATTATGGCCTGCCCCCGCGCGTATGCGAACCCGAGGTAGCACAGCGCGAAGGCGAGGTACCCCGGCACCAGCAGGCGCTTGCGCCCGATCCTGTCCGAGAGCCGCCCGAAGGGCATCGAGAGCGCGCCGGCCGTGGCGTTGCACAGAAAATACAGCAGAATCACGCTCACCTTGTCGAAGCCGGAATCCTGGGCCCGCAGGATGAGGAAGGTGTCGGAGGAGTTCCCCAGCGTGAACAGAAACACCACGCCCAAATACAGCAGCAGCTGCGTGTCCAACTGGCGGACATTGTGCCAGAAGGGCTCGCGTTGTTTGGCCAGGGCAGGGGAGGGCCCCTGCTTGATGAAGAGGAACATGCACAGCCCCAGCACCGCCGGGATGACCGAAATCATAAACAGGAATTGGTAGTTGAACGCGTCGCGCTCTCCCCGCAGCAAAAACCACGTGATGAGGACCCCCAGCGCGGCGCCGGCCATGTCCAGGGCCTTGTGCAGGCCGAAGGCAGCGCCAAGCGAATTGGCCGCGCCACGTGAGTTGGCGCCGCCCATACTGCCCTCGCCCGCGCTCTCGCTCACCAGCACGTCCCGCGGGGCGGTGCGGATGCCCTTGCCCGTGCGGTCGATCACCCTGGCGATCAGGATGCCCCACCACGAGCCAGAGAGCAGCAGCGCCAGCTTATAGAACAAACTCCCCGCGTAGCCAGAAAAGGCGATGAGCTTCTTCTTCTGGAACCGGTCGGTGAGATAGCCGCTGAACACCTTCAGCAGGCTGGCCGTGCTCTCGGCGACGCCCTCCACCACGCCCACCAGCGCGGGCGTGGCCCCGAAGCGTCCCGTCAGGTACAGCGGGATGAGTGGGTACACCATCTCCGTGCTGATGTCCGTGAAAAAACTGACCAAACCGAGGAAAAGAATGTTGATCATGGCTTCCTTCCTCTACATAAACTCCTTGACCATCCAATGGGCGCCGCCGCCCCGGTCTTGATATCCGCATTTTTTATACAGCTTGTAGGCGCCGCGGTTGGTTCCGCCGACATACAGCCGCACCGCGACCGCGCCCATCTCTTTGGCTGCGTGCTCGGCCTCGTTCATCAGCGCGTACGCGATGCCGTGCCGTCGGTACGCCGGGGCTGTCCACAGCTCGTCGATATCCAGATAGCCCCTGCCGCCATAGAACGGATGGCCGACTTTCGGGATGAAGACGGCCGCGACATTACCGACAAATCGATCGCCGGCCTTCGCGGCATAGACGCGCAGGTTTTTGTCGCCCAGCATCGCAAGGTTCGCGCCGAAGTCACGCGGCTGCGCCCGCTCGTCCGGTGTCCGCTCACGGTTATGCACACGGAAAAACACCGTGTCGTCGTACAGCGCATAGTTTTCTTCATTCACCCGGACAATCGAAAAATCCAGCCTCTCTGCATCGCTTTGCTTTTTTCTGAACAGGCTCATATCAAAATCACCTTTCACCTATCTTTAAGAATCTAATAACATATATACCCTCACAAACGCCTTCTCCTCCAGCAGTTCGTAATCGTTCTCCTCAATATACGCCGCCAGAGCGTCCACAACCTCCTCCGGCTTGCAGACGAGGTACTCCGTCACCGGCGGCTTGGACTCCGGATAGAAATTCGGGTACATGTACACCCTGTCGCGCCGGTAGAGGTGCACCGCGAACCATGTGGTGGCGGTGATCTCCGCGTCCTCCGGCAGTTCGGCGAGAATCCTGTCCACCGCGGCGATGCGGTCGGGGTTGACGCGCATGACCTCCCTGTAGAAGCTGATTCTTGCGCCGGTGAGCGGCACGGTGCACACCATGCCCGCCACAACGGCGAAGCTCAACGCCCCGCGCCGCAGGGAGGGCCTGCACTCCTGCAGCGCCAGCAGGGCGAGGGCGATCGCCAGCGCGATGGAGCCGTAGGTGTACTGGTACCCTACCGCGTACTGGTAGGTGTAGTCCGAGAGCAGGTTGATCACCAGCAGGGGCAGCATCAGCAGCCAGGGCGCGCCCCGCTTCATCAAAAACGGCGCGAAGCCCAGCGGCAGGAACACCCACAGCAAAAACTCCACCTTCGGCTGGGTGAACACCTGCTTGATCACGTAGCCCAGGTCGGATAGGCAGACCTTGGCCACGTCCAAAAAGCCCCCCTCGCCGCCGGGGATGAAGAAGTTCCGCAGGCGGTCCACCATCACGCCGTTTCCGTAGTGCCGCACGATGGCCGTGGCGCATACGAACCAGGTTGCCGCGATCACGAACATCGCGATGCCCGTAGCGGCCTGCGCGTCCCGCCGCCCCTCCCATTTCCGGGCGAGGAGCAGGAACAGCGCCAGCGCCACCACATAGATCGCCGCGTCCTCCTTCACCGAGAGCGTCAGCACGGAGAACAGCAGCAGCGGCGCGACCCTCTGTTTCAGCATGAAGTACACCGCCCACAGCAAAAACACCGCGATGAACTTGTTCTCGTGGAAGTCGAACAGGCAGCCCTGGGGCATGGTGGGGTTGAACAGGTACGGCAGGCATGCCGCCATGATCAGCCGCGGCGAGTCCCCGAAGAGCTCCTTCGCGATGCCCCGCACGGCGAACACTCCCGCCGCCACCCCCGCCGCCTGCAGCACCAGCAGCGTCTCGATGCGCGGCACGAGCATGTAAAACGGCAGCAGCAGGTAGTACACCGGCGAGCAGTGCACGCCGAAGTGGGTCAGCAGGCGGTTGCGCTCCAAAGTGGTCCACGCGTGGCCGGTCTTGCGCAGGAATTCGAACATCTGGGCGAACAGCCCCAGGTCGAAGTTCGTGGCGTTGTACGTCCTGTAGCGCAAAATCGAGGCGTAGCTCAGCAGCAGCGTGAACGCCAGGAACATCGCCCCCGCCGCCGCGTACGTCACCCACATGGGGATTTTCGGCTGGCCGAAGGGGAAGCGGGCCTCCGAGAACGACCACCGCAACGCGAAATACACCGGCAGGCACAGCCCCAGCGAGAAGTAGATGTTCCCCCCGGCCACGCCGCTGGCCAGCAGCAGCACGAAGCAGAAGCACGCCACGGGCAGCACGGTGGAGAGCGGCTGCTGGTTCTGCCACAGCAGGCACAGCCCGATCAGCACCGCCGTGCTGGCGATGAGCACGCAGAAGAACAGCCCCCAGTTGAGCCCGGCCACGAAGGTCAGCTTGTCGAACGACAGCCCCAGCGCCATGCCCTGGATGATCGCCGCGCACGAAGCAAGGAACAGCCCCGCCGCCGCCGCGGCGAGCCAGCCGCCGTCGGAGAGAAGGGTGTTGATTCTGTTGAACTGCCTGGTTATTTTTTGTGACATGAGGGGGCCTTTCAGGTGGTGTAGTCTACTTTTATGCCGTGTTCTTTTGCGTATTGCTCGGCATAGCTGCCGCGTGGGCAGTGGAAGGTGAGGTTGGGGTGGTGGGGAGTGATAATGGTGCAAAAAGCATTTTTGTGGATGTACATAACGGATGCAGGAATGGTAATATCCGTAAGGGATATACAGCCCTTAAAGGTTTCGGTATTGATTCTTTTTAGCCCTTCAGGTAGGGTGACAGCGGCTAGGCTCGGGCAAAGATAGAAAGCGCTGCGTCTAATCTTCTGAACGCTTTTTGGAATCGCGATGCTTGATAAATTTCGGCATCCCGAAAAAGCGTATGCGCCAATAACGGATATCCCCTTTGAAATGATTATTGTTCTGATTTGCTTGCCGTTATACGCGAACGCTGACTCGCCTATTTCTACTACCGGGCAGCCATGAAGCTCGCTAGGGATTACAACAATTGCTTCTTTGCCGAGGTATGTAGTTACCTTTGTTTTGTTGGTAAAGTAATAAGTGCAGTGAAAATCGCCGTCAGGAGAGGCGCCGTACACGGGAAAGGTTGTTTCAGCCAGCGCCTCTTTCGGAATCCCTTTGCACAGGCTTTCCCAACAAGCCTCATCCTCATGAAATAGCATCTGCACATTGGAAAGCTGGTAATACAAGGAAGGGGACAATGCAGTAGGATCAAGGAACGTGCCGACAATCTTGATTTTGTCCGTTACCGCCACGTTGACTTCCTTCTCCACCCATTGCGAGGCCGCCGCCTCGGGCGTCATGAACAACAGCATGCACGCGGCCTTGCGCAAGTGATCACCGATCACCTTTGGCCACTCATCCCCCACGAAAATCCCCTCGTCCCACCACAGCCGATACCCCATCTCATGCAGCCGCTTGATGATGGGGTACACCTTGTCCTTGTTCGCGTGCGCATAGCTCACAAAGACATAGGGCTCCGCCCCCTCATAGGGCGCGAAGGGCAGGGCAGGCTTGGTCTCGGTCGGCATGCGCTCACTCTCCAATGCTCAATGTATGTTGCCCCGGCCCCAGCGCCATCACGCGGCCTTCCAGCCGGGCCTCCGCCGTGCACCCCTCCGGAACCGTGAACTCATACACAAACCCATCCCCGGCCTTGCGCCACCCGGCCTTCACCGTCCCGTGGCGCGTGTCGATCTCAGCTTGTACGTAGTCCAGGCGGGCGTCGGGCTGGGGGGCGAAGACGATGTGCTCGAACCCGGGCCGGGCCTCGTCCGTCTGGATGCCTGCCATCACGCCGAACAGCCAATCCGCCACGGCGCCGTAGGCATAGTGGTTGAAGGAGTTCATGCCCGGGTCCTGGAAGGAGCCGTCGGGCCGCTGGCCGTCCCAGCGCTCCCACACGGTGGTGGCGCCCATGGTGACGGGGTAGAGCCACGACGGGTACTCCCGGCGCAGCAGCAGGTCATAGGCGAGGGAGGTCAGGCCGTTCTCGCTCAGCGCGTGCAGCAGGTAGCCAGCGCCCAAAAACCCGGTCTTCAGGTGCCCCGCCTCCCGTATGAGCGCCTCCAACTGCGCGGTGACGCTTTTACGCAGCTCGCCCTGCACCAGGCCGAAGTGCAGCGCCAGCACGCACGCGGTCTGGAGCGCAGGGACCATTTTGCCGTCTTTGATATATGTGCGGCAAAACGCCTCCGCAGTCTGTCGCAGTTGCGACTTATATTCCTCCATATCGACGCCCAGCACCTCTCCGGCCTTCACCAGGATGGACGTGGAATAGGCGAAAAAGGCGTTCGCGAATATCTCGTCGTCGCCCTTGCCCTTCTCGCCCTCCAGGTTCAGCCAGTCCCCGAAATGGTGGCCGCTCATCCAGAGCCCGCCCTGGCTGTGGGCGATCATGTAGTCCACCCAGGCCCTCATGGAGTCGAACTGCCTGCGCAGCAATTGACGCGCGCCGAAAGTTTTGTACATCTCCCAGGGGCAGATGACCGCGGCGTCGGCCCAGCCGGTGGAGCTGTCGCCGTCCCAGTGCATCCGGGGGATCACGTGGGGCACGCCGCCGTTGGCGAACTGCTCGCTGGCCAGGTCCGCCAGCCACTTGGAGAAGAACCGCTCGCAGTCGTACAGGTAGCTGGCCGTGCGGCAGAACACCTGCGCGTCGCCGGTCCAGCCCAGACGCTCGTCGCGCTGCGGGCAATCGGTGGGGACATCCAAAAAGTTCCCCCGCATCCCCCACACCACGTTGCTAAACAGCTGGTTCAGCAGCGGCTCCGAGCACTCGAACCGCCCTGTGCGCCGCATCTCGGAGTGTACCACAATGGCCGTGAAATCCTCCGGTTTAACCTCACAGGGCCAGCCCTTCGGCTGCACATAGCGGAACCCCTGGAAGGTGAACGTTGGCTTATACACATGCGATTTTCCATCGCAGATGAACGTGACCTCCTGCTTCGCGCTGCGCAAATTCGTGGTATAGAAATTCCCCGCGGCGTCCAATATCTCCGCGTGCCGCAGCGTGCCCTTGGCGCCTTTCGGCCCCTCGATTCGGAACTCCACATAGCCCGTGAGCACCTGCCCGAAGTCCAGCACGAGTTCGCCCTCCGGCGTGGTGAACATCCCCTTCACCGCCAGCCGTTCGGTCTCGACGATGCGCTCGCCCTGCAGGGGGATCAGTATCTCCTTTGGGTAGTCGAGAACCTTCGCGGGCAGCAGCAGGTTGTCCTCGAAGCCCGCGTCGTAGACCTCGCCGTTGTAGATGTTGCTGTAGCGGGTCTTGCTCAGGCGGCACCGCCACCCCTCGCCCGTGGTGAGGACCTCGCCCGTCCCGTCCTCGTATTCCAGCGCGAGGGCCGCCAGCAGTGCGGTCTCCTTCCCGCCGAGGGTGGGTTGCAGCCAGTCCTTCTCGCGCGCGTGCATGCGCCAACCCACGCCGACCTCGATGCGCAGCCGATTCTCGCCCTCGGCCAGTAGCCCCGCCACATCATATGTCTGGTATTGCAGCCTTTTCCGATAGTTCGTCCATCCCGGCGCAAGCACCTCGCCGCCCACCTTGCTGCCATTGAGGGTGACAGCATAGACCCCCAAAGCCGTAGCCTGCAATGTGGCCCTCTTCACGGCCTTCCCCGGGGCAAAGTCAAACAAAAATTCTACCGGGGCTTCACAGGTTTTTTCGGGGTGCTGCAGCCAGGAGGCGGAGAAGATGGGGTTGGTCATGGGGGGGCTCCTTTTGATTTGTAGTTTTGGTCGCTCCGCGATACCTTCCTCAGTCAGCCCGAGGCTGACAGCTCCTCCCACGGGGAGGAGCCTTGGGGCTTAGCCATAAACGGGATATACAATTGCAAGGTAGTGGAACGAAATATAGTTTCACTTAATCCCCCAGGCTCCCTCGTGAGGGAGCTCCGCCCGCAGGCGGTGAGGGAGCATCGCGGAGCGACGTTCTTCGTGAGACTTTTCCTACTCCTCATCCTCGTGCTCGTCTGACGCTGGGCAAATTCTCAAGCAGTTGCCGCAGTCATCGCAACGAACCACCTGCGGGACAGGAAACCCCATCCCGCCGTCGGCCTTATACTCGATATAGCCCTTGCTGCAAATCGCATAGCATGCGCCGCAGCCAATGCATAGGCCCGCATTCACGATATCCTGGATATTTTTCACTATATCCTTGCCTTCAAAAACTCCACTGCCCTGCAGATATCCCCATACGGGTCGTCCCCGACCTCTCTCTCCACGGTCAGGAACCCCCTGTACCCGATTCCCCGCAGCGCGTCCAGGTACTTGGCCCAGTCCACCTGCCCCTGGCCCAGCGGGACCTCCTCAAAGCTCGGCCCGATGACGATGTGGCCCTTCACCATGCCGTAGACGATCTCCGGGTCGCGGTACTTCAGCTGTACGCCGTCCTTCGCGTGGGTGTGCACGATGTAGTCCCTCAGGGTGTACACGGCCCCCGCGGGGTCGTCGCCCGTGACCATCACCAGATTGGCGGGGTCCAGGTTCACCGCCACGCCCCGGGAGCCCAGCGAGTCCAAAAACCCTTTCAGCGTCGCGGCAGGTTCCGGTCCGGTCTCGATGGCGAAGTGCGCCTGCAGGCTGTCGGCGTATTCCGCCAGCGCCCCGCAGGCCTCCTGCATGATCTGATACCTCGGGTGATTCGGGTCGCCCGGCACCACGCCGATGTGCGTGGTCACCACGTCGGTCTCGAGGTCCTTAGCGAGTTCAAGAATCAGCTTGCTGCGCTCGATCTTCTCCTTGTTCCTCTCGGGCTTGGTGAACCCCCCGCCGCCCAGGTCCCCGCACAGCGCGGAGATCACGAGGCCGTGTCCCTTTACCAGGTCCAACAGCTCGCGCCGCTTCTGCGCGGTCAGGTTCTCCGGGGCCATCTCGCCCCCGGTGGAGTAGATCTGCACGCCCTGCGCGCCTGCCTTGGCGGCGAGGCCCAGCGCCGTGCGCACGTCGGTGCGGAAGCCGTCTAAAAGAACGCCCAGCAAAAAGTCAGCCATGTTATTTCCCTCCGTTGCTATTATTCAGAGTCATTATAGCAGAAATGCGCGCCGTGCGCAATGAAAAAATGAAATAATGTTGCAGGCAACGCCCGCTTGACATTTCCGTCCCGAAGTGCTATTATTTTTGGGAAGGAGGGTGTGAAGCATGAAGCAATTCTGGAATTGGAAGAAACTCCTGGCGCTCTCGCTGGCGGCGGCCCTGGCCCTGACCGGCGGCCTGTTCGCGTGGCAGTGGGATAACTGGTTCGGTGGGGCGGGGGAGCCAGAATCCCCGCTCGCCTCCCTGGAGTACCCCCTGCCCGACCCCATAAAATTCACCCCGCGCGACCCCAATCCGCCCCCGGTGCAGAATTACGGGCCGGACCCCGCCGATTTCCTGCGCGACGAGGCCACCGGTATGGAGTTCGTCAGGGGCATCGCGGTGGTGATGTTTGACCGCGGCGCGACCGAGGGGCAGATGCAGGCGGCCCTGGCGGCCTCCGGCGGCGAGCTCGTCGGCCGGGCGGACATGGCGGGCAAATGGCAGCTGCGCGTGCCCGCGGAGGACTACGCCTCGCTGCTGGGCCTCTGCGCCCGTCTGGAGGCCATGCCCGGCGTCACGGCAGCCATGCCGGACCACGTGTGGGAGGTGGCGCTGCAGGCGCCGCCCAGCGACGACCCCTGGACGGGCAGCGGCGCAAGCGGCACCGGCGACAGCAACGCCCAGTGGGCGGTGATCGACCGGCTGCCCGAGGCCTGGGCCGCCTTCAGCGACCTCGCCGCCCGCCCGGTGAAGCTGGGCATGGTGGATTCCGGCGTGAACACCGGCCATGAGGAGCTCGCGGGCATCGCGCAGCACATCACCACGGTCAACGGCTTCGGCGCGCCCTACAGCTACACGCCGGTCCCGAGCTACCACGGCACGGCCGTGGCAGGCGTCATGGCGGCGCGGGCGAACAACGGCCTGGGCGGCGCGGGGGTGGCCTGGGACGCGCAGGTCTATGCCATCGACGCCACCCACGGCACCGCCACCGTCTCCGAGCAGATGTGCTACGACGGCCTCCTGACGCTGGTGCGCGAGGGCGTCAGCGCCGTGAATTTTTCCTTCGGCACGATCGTCGGCCCCGGCGGCATCACCGGTGACAGCGAGGAAGAAAAAGAAGAAAAAGTTGCCGCCCACGGCCGTGTCGCCGCGGCCCACCTGTGGCAGATGATCTCCTACGAGGGGGAGACCGGCTTCGTCGTCGTGCAGTCCGCCGGGAACTACCGCGTCGATTCGATCCAAAACGGCTTCTTTGCCAGCGTCACCGCGGCCAACTCGGGGCTGACCACCGAGCAGGCGGAGATGGTGATGAACCGCATCGTCGTGGTCGGGGCGCTGCAGCAGGTCGTCACGAGCTACCAGCAGTGGGGCTCCTCCGCCTTCGGCGGCGTCAACCAGATCTACGCCCCCGGCTACGAAATTTTCACCACCAACGCGGGCGGCGCCAGCGCCTACCAGAAGCTCTCGGGCACCTCCATGGCCGCGCCGCAGGTCACCGCCACCGCCGGGTGGATGTTTGCCCTCAACCCCGGGCTGGACGGCGGTCAGGTGGGCGCCCTGCTGAAAATGCCCGCGGTGTCGCCCCCTGTGGTGAAGGATTCCGGCGGCGGCACCGCCACCTACCGCATGCTCGACTGCGTGCGCGCGCTGGAGGCCGCCAACACGCCCAACCTGGTCTCCCGCCGGGCGGATGTGCTTGTGGTCGCGTCCCCCGGGGAGCCCCATATCCTCCTGCCGGATAAAACCACCGCCGCGGACCTCTTCGCCGCCCTGGACCCGGTCAACGGCGATCTGATTTACGGCAAGGCGCAGACGCCCCGCCTGGCCGGCACCGGCGACGAGGTGAAGGTGAGGGTGAAGGGCGCCACCGGCTTGGAGGCCACCTACATCCTGGTGGTGCCGGGCGACCTGAACGGCGACGGCCGCGTGGACGCCCTGGACGCCCAGTGCAAGCTTGGGCTTGATCAGGGCACCTGGACGCCGCCCTATTCCCCGGAAATATACGCCCTCACCCTGGGCGATATGGACGAACTGGACCTGTTCAATCGTGGTATGGACTAAAAAATGCAAAAAAGAGACGCAGCCGCGCTGCGCCTCTTTTTTAATCGTTGTTACCAGACGAAGTCGTGGTACTTCTTGACGGTGGACTGCGGGGCAGTCACATTGGTGCTGAGGAAGGAGATTTTCACGTTGTTCGCCTGGGCGTCCACCTTGAAGAAGTATTCACCCGCGATGACCTGCCCCTTCTCGTTGACGGTGACGGTGGCGTAAGCGCCGTTGTATTTCAGCGTGGCGTCGTTCACGTCGGCCGAGATCGCGCTGCTGATGTCGGTGATCGAATCGAGCACCTCCTGGCGGGAGGCGATGGGCATGATGCGGGCGTGGGCGCTGCCGGTGGGCTTCGCGGGGTTGGTTTCCGGCACGATATTCACCTTGATGACCCAGTTGTTGCCGCTCTTGGTGGCGCTGATGGAGGCGACGTCGCTGGCCTTCAGGTCGGAGGCGTTGGCGTTCTCGGACATGAAATTGCCCTTGTTGTCCTCGCCCTTCTTGCGCTCGCCGTATTCCCACTCGCCGGGCATGAGCTGCTTCTTAATCGAGTCGATGATTCCGCTCACGGCGCTGACAATACCCGTGAATTCCATTTTGCCAAGCTGCTCAAGATAGTCCCACTTGAATCCGGGCTTCTCGGCGCGCACACGGTTGGCGACCTTGTTGAAGTAGTCCAACTGTTCCGCTTTGCTCAACTTGTCGAGGTCCGCGGGCGGCGCGAAGGGGTCGGCGGCCGGCGCGGTGGTGGTGACGGCGGGATCGTCGGTCCCGGGCTCGGTGGGGGGCTCGGTGGGAGGCTCGGTGGGGGGCTCGGTGACCACGTCGTCCCCGGTGGGCCCGTCGACGTCAACGGTGTCGGGCTCCGCGGTGGTGTCAACTACAGCCTCGGTGGTCTCTTCGGGCTCGGTGGGGTCGTCTGGCTTGTCGCCGCAGGCGGCCAACATGCCCAGCATCGCCAGGGTAAGTAAGATTGCCAGAACAGAACTCAGTGCTTTCTTCACGGGTGTCTCTCTCCTCCATTATAGTTTTTTAAATGGCAAAGTCATTATATCACAAGAATTTGATGGATGCAAGTGTTATTTTTGACATTTTTGGATCAATCCCACAGATAGACCCTGCACTCCCACGGCCTGGTGACAAAGCCATTGGTCTGCGGCTCCGGCGCCGCGTAGTTCCCGAACACCTGCTTTGCCTGCGCCAGGTCGAAGCCCTTGGGCGCGTTGAACTGCACGGGTTTTTCCCCAAACGCGCAGATGACCAGCAATTTTTTGCCCTCGTGCTCCCGGGAGTACACATACAGGCTCCGGCTGGACTTATAGTGCTCCTCGTACCCGCCGTAGATCACCATGGGGTTCTCCCTGCGGAACTGCAGCAGCGCCCTGTACCAGTGCAAGATCGAATCCGGGTCGGCCTCGGCGGCCTCCACGTTGATCTCGCCGTAATTCGGGTTCACGGGGAACCAGGGATCGGCCTCGCTGAACCCCCCGTTCACCGTGGCGTCCCACTGCATGGGGGTGCGGGCGTTCTCGCGGGAGCGGCGGTTGGCCAGCTTGACGAAGCGCTGCTCGCTGAAGCCCAGCTTCTTGAACAGGTTGTAGTTGTTGAACGTGATCACGTCCTTGAACTGGTCCAGGCGGTCCAGCTTCGTGTTCGTCATGCCGATCTCCTGCCCCTGGTAGACGAACGGCGTGCCGCTCTGCAGGATATACATGGCCGCCAGCATTTTCGCGCTGGCCACGCGGTGCTTTACGGAGCCATACCGGTCGACGATGCGCGGGTGGTCGTGGTTCTCCAGGTACAGCGCGTTCCAGCCCGCCCAAAACATCTCCCGCTGCCAGGTGGAGAAGGCCTTCTTGAGCTTCTTCAGGCTGAAGGGCAGGCCGATCCAGTCGATGAGGAAGCAGTCGGCCGTCATGTGCTGGAAGTGGAACATCAGGCTCAGCAAATTGCCGGCCTCGTCTGTGATGTACTCCTTCGCCAGCTTGGGGGTCATCATGGGGGCCTCGCCCACGGTGAACGCGCCGTATTCGTCCAGGACCTCTTTGAATTCACGCAGGTAATCCTTCACGGCCGGGAGGCTGGTGTAGTGCTCCAGCCCCGTGCCCACGGGCAGGGGGAAGCCGTTGGGCAGACCCTCCTTCTTGGCGATGTAGGTGATCACGTCCTCGCGGAAGCCGTCCACCCCCATCTCCAGCCAGAAGCGCATGATGGACTTGACCTCCTCGCGCACCTTGGGGTTGGACATGTTCAGATCCGGCTGCCCCTTGGCGAACACGTGCAGGTAGTACTCGTCCAGTCCCTTGTCATACTCCCACGCCCCGCCCTCGAACACGCTCAGCCAGTTGTTCGGGGGCTTTTTGCCGCCCGGTTTTTTGCCCTTGCGCCAATAGTAGTAGTCATGGTATTCGCTCTCCGGTTGCTCTTTCGAGAGCCGGAACCACTCGTGATGGTCCGAGGTGTGGTTGATCACCAGGTCCATGATGACCCTGATGCCGCGCGCGTGCGCCCCGTCAAGCACCTGCTTGAAGAGATCCAGATCGCCGTATTCCGGGTGGATGCCCTTGTAGTCCGCGATGTCGTAGCCGTAGTCGGCGTTGGGGCTGGGGTAGAGCGGCGAAAACCAGATGGCGTCCACGCCCAGGGCCTTGATGTAGTCCAGTTTTCCCAGCACGCCCTGCAGGTCGCCGATGCCGTCGTTGTTGCCGTCGGCAAAGGAGCGCGGCCAGATCTGGTACACGGACATTTCCTTCCACCAGGCGGGTTTGAGTTCGGTCATGGGGTTCCCCTCTTTCATGAAATTCTGCATGTATTATAGCATAAGATTTCTCCAAATGTAAAGGTTTTCCTTGACTTTATTTCAAACCGCATGATATAATTTGTTTTAATCTTTTTTCCAGGAGGCGCCCCATGGCCTTATACTTAGCAGAACCCGCGCGCAAGCACCGGCGGGCGTGGAATGCGCTCAGGCGGGAGTTCGACCGCGACGACGCGGTACATTTCGCCCTCTATCAGGGCAGCAAAACCTACGGGCAGTTCATGCGCAAGTGGAGGGATTTCCACACCGGCAAACGCCTGCCCGACGGCTATGCCCCCGGGACGAAGTACTTCCTCCTGGAGGAGGGCAGCCCGAAGCTCCTCGGGGTGATCGACATCCGCCACCGGCTCAACGAGAATTTGCTCAACAGGGGCGGGCATATCGGCTATGCCATCGCCCCCAGCGAGCGCCGCAAGGGCTATGCCACCGAGCAGCTGCGCCTGGCCCTGGACATCTGCCGGGAGATGGGCATCGGCCCGGTGCTGGTCACGTGTGATAGAGACAACATCGCCTCAGCCAGGGTGATCCAGCGTAACGGTGGGATTCTTGAGGACGAGCGCATGAGCGGGGATGGCAAGGTGTTCCAGAGGTACTGGATTACATTATAGAGGAGCAGCTACATGGCGTTGTACTTGACCACACCAAAGCGCAGGTACCGACGGGCATGGGAACAGTTCACACAGGAGCTGGGAAAGGACCACACGAGAATTTTCGTCCTCTTTGAGGAGAAGAAGGCTTACTGGCAATTCTTGCGCAAGTGGAAGAACTTCCACACAGGCAGGCATTTGCCCAGGGGCGCGGTTCCTGTGACGGAATATTTTCTCATGGAGGAGGGCCGCCCGAAGATCCTCGGCGTCGTCAACATCTGCCACCGGATCACCGAGGATATGCTCGCCACCGACGGGCATATCTACTACGCCGTCGCGCCCAGCGAGCGCCGCAAGGGCTATGCCACGCAGCAGCTGCGCCTGGCCCTGGACATCTGCCGGGAGATGGGCATCGGCCCGGTGCTGGTCACGTGCGATAGAGACAACATCGCCTCAGCGAAAGTCATCCAGAACAACGGCGGCGTGCTGGAGGACGAGCGTATGAGCGGGGATGGCAGGGTGTTCCAGAGGTACTGGATTACGCTTTGAAAACCATTGACATCAACCCCATATATGTTATAATAAATCCATAGATAAATCAAGGGAATGAAGGGGGTGCGCCGTGATCCGCAAGCGCTGGGTGCTGCGCGGGGGCCAGGCCGAACACCGGGCCCTGGCGGCCTCGCTGTCGCAGGAGGAGGAGCTGCCACCCTTCGCCGCCATGATGGCGCTGGGCCGCGGCGTCGCCCCGGAGGAGCTGCCCGGCTTTTTGGGCCTGGCCGAGGAGCCCCTGTGCAACCCCTACGACCTACCGGACATGGAGGCCGCCGCGGAGCGCGTGGAGCGCGCCCTGGCCCTGGATGAGCGGATCACCGTGTTCGGGGACTACGACGCCGACGGCGTGACCGCCACGGCGCTGCTCTATCACTACCTGTCCTCCCGCACGGAGCGGGTGGACTGCTACCTGCCCGACCGGCATAAGGAGGGCTACGGTCTGAGCATGGCGGCGATTGATTGCCTGGCCGAGCGCGGCACAGGGCTGCTGCTCACGGTGGACAACGGCGTGAGCGCCCTGCGGGAGATCGCCCACGCGAGGGCCTTGGGGATCGACACGGTGGTGACGGACCACCACCAGATCGGCAATGCCCTGCCCGAATGCGCGGCGGTGGTCAACCCCCACCGGGCGGACTGCGACCTGCCCTTCAAGGAGTACACGGGCGTGGGGCTAGCCTTCCTGCTGGTGTGCGCCCTCGAGGGCTGCGAGCCGGAGGAGCTCCTGCCCGCCTACGGGGAGCTGGTGGCCCTGGGCACCGTGGCCGACGTGGCCCCCCTGCTGGGCGACAACCGCGCGTTCGCCCGGACGGGCCTGGCCATATTGAACGAGAACCCAAGCGTGGGGACCGCCGCCCTTTTGCGCGCGTCAAAGTCGGCGAGGCGGCCGCTGGGGACCTCGGCGCTGTCGTACACCCTCGCGCCGCGCATCAACGCGGCGGGGCGCATGGGGCTTGCCGAGGAGGCCCTGGAGCTGCTGCTATGCGACGATACCGCCAAGGCCGAGCGCCTGGCCGGGCAGCTGGACCTCTACAACGAGGAGCGGCAGCGCACCGAGCTGGAGATATCGCAGCAGGCCCTGGCCTGGTTTGAGCTTCAACCCGAACGGCAGTGCGACCGGGTGCTGGTCTTCGCCGGGGAGGGCTGGCACGAGGGCGTGATCGGCATCGTGGCCTCGCGCATGGTGGAGCGCTTCGGCCGGCCATGCATATTGGTCTCCACCGACGGGGAGGCCGCCAAGGGCTCCGGGCGCAGCCTGCCGGGCTTTCACCTGTTTGAGGCCGTCCACGCCTGCGCGCATTTGATGCAAAAATACGGCGGGCACGAGCTGGCCGCGGGGTTTTCACTGCCCGCGGACTGCGTGGAGCAATTCCGGGCGGAGATCAACGCCTATGCCGCGCGGATAGAGATGCCCTTCCCGGTGCTGCAACTGGACGCGAAGCTCATCCCGGGGCGCATCAGCCCCGCCCTGGCCGACGAACTGGCCCTGCTGGAGCCCTTCGGGCAGGGCAACCCGCAGCCCGTGTTCGCGCTGATGAGCCTCAAGCTCGTGGCGGCCACGCCGCTCTCGGAGAACCGGCATCTGCGTTTGACCCTCGAGCAGGGCGGCGCGCGGGTGACGGCCATGGCCTTCCACACGGCGAAGGAGGACTTCCTTTTCCTGCCGGGGGACCTGATGGACCTGGCCGTGACGGTGGAGGCCAGCGAATACATGGGCGAGCGCGGCGTGACACTGGCCGTGAAGGGCATGAAGCTCGCCGCGCTGCAAAACGAGGCCCTGCTGCAGGCGCAGCGGCTTGTCGAGCGCGTGCTGCGGCGGGAGGCGCCAACCACCCCGGCCTGCGGCCACCCCTCCCAGGAGGGGAATGAGGCCCTGCTTCCCACCCGGGAGGACGGCGCGCTGATCTTCCGCCTGCTGAAGAAAGCGCAGGCCCCCCTGCCGCCGGAGCGGTTTTTCCTGGCGGCGGAAGCTGCGCAGGCAAATGGCATGGCCCGGCTTTGGCTCGCGGCGGAGGCGCTGCGGGAGTTGGGCGTGCTGGAGACCGACGCGCAGGGGCGGTACTGCCTCGCGCCGAGTGGGGAGAAGGCGGATTGGGACAGCGCGGGGCTGGTGCAGTTTTTGAAGGGGGATGCCGTATGACCGAAGCCTACCGGGATTTGCGTGCGCGTTGCGAGGCGCTGCGGTGGCCGGACTCCGACAAGCCGGTCTTCTCCGGGGAGGAGCTCGAGGCCCTGGACGGGGCCTACGAGTTCTCGGAGAAGGCGCACGCGGGCAGGCTGCGCCTCTCGGGCGAGCCGTATATCATCCACCCCGTGGCGGTGGCGCAGCTGCTGCTGGATCTGGGGTTCTACGACCACGCGTGCCTGCTGGCGGCGCTGCTGCACGACGTGGTGGAGGACACGAAGTACGAGCTGGAGGACATACAAAAGCGCTTCGGCCCGGCGGCCGCGCAGATGGTGGACGGCTTGACGAAGATACGCCGGATGAACTTCGCCTCCAACGAGCAGGCCGAGGCCCAGAACGTGCTGAAGATGCTGCTCTCTATGCTGCGGGACTACCGCGTGATCCTCGTCAAGCTGGCCGATCGGCTGCACAACATGCGCACGCTGCAGTACCAGAAGCCGGAGAGCCAGCTGCGCATCGCCCGGGAGACCATGTACGTCTACGTGCCCATCGCCGATATGCTGGGCATCCGGCTCTTTAAAGAGGAGCTGGAGGACATCGCCATCCACTACCTGGACCCCCACGGCTACGCGGAGATCGAGGCGTGGCTGGAGAAGGACAGGGAGATGCGCGGCGCGTTCCTGGAGGGCATCCAGGGGCGGCTGCGCGATTTTTTGGAGGGAAAATTCCGCGAGCTCTACGGGAAGGGCACGCCGGTGCACGTGGAGGGCCGGGTGAAGAGCGTGCACGGCATCTACCGCAAGCACCACATCCAGCTGCGCAGCTTCGAGGAGATCTTCGACGTCTACGCCGTGCGGGTGATCGTCAACACCGTGGAGGAGTGCTACCTCGCGTTCAGCTGGGTGCAGCAGATCTATCACAGCATCCCCGGGCGGATCAAGGACCGCATCAGCAACCCCAAGCAGAACGGCTACCAGTCCCTGCACCTGACCATGGTGGGCGAGGAGAAGATTCCCTTCGAGGTGCAGATACGTACCTGGGACATGCATTACATCGCGGAGACCGGCGTGGCCGCCCACTGGAAGTACAAGCTGGGCATCGCGACCAAGGACGTGGGCATGGATGGCCACCTGGCACGCATCCAGGAGCTCCTGGACAGCTACAAGGACGCCGACTCCGTGGAGGAGGTGGTGCAGTCCATCCGCAGCGACATCGCGCCGCCGGAGAGGGTCTACCCCATGACGCCCAAAGGGGATACCCTGGAGCTGAAACTCGGCGCGACGGTGCTGGATTTCGCCTACGCGGTGCATACCAAGGTGGGGCACCGGTTCCGCGGGGCGAAGGTGAACGGACGCATCGCGCCCATCGAATACCAGGTTCAGAGCGGCGACGTGGTGGAGATCCTGCTCGACCCCAACCCCGACAAGGGCCCCAGCCGCGACTGGAGGCGCATCGCCGTGACCAGCCAGGCGCAGAGCAAGATCCGCGCCTGGTTCAAGAAGGAGCGGCGCGAGGAGAACATCGCCGAGGGCAAAAAAGAGATGGAGACTGAGCTGCGCCGCGGCTTCAGCCGCCTGGAGCCCGGCGAGTGGGACGAGATCCTGCTGCGGGTCCTGAACCGCAAGCACTTCGGCTCGGAGGGCCTGGAGGCCGGGGCGCGGCTGGAGGAGTTCTACGCCGCGCTGGGCTACGGCGGGGTGACGCTGCAGAGCTACCTGCCGCTGCTGAAGGAGGAGTATGAGAAGCTCATCAAGGCGCAGCAGGAGATCGCGCTGAAGAAGATCACCAGCGACAAGGGCGTGATGGTGGAGGGCATCGACAACTGCCAAGTGAAGTTCGCCCAGTGCTGCCACCCCGTGCCCGGCGACCCCATCGTGGGGTATATCACCCGGGGCTCCGACCGCGGCGGCGGGGGCGTGACCATCCACCGGGCGAAGTGCTCCAACGTGCCTGCCGATACCGCCGCCGCCCCCGAGCCGGACCGCTGGCTGCGCGCGCGCTGGGACAAGACCGAGGGCGAGCGCTATAAAGGCGCGCTGATCATCAAGACGCACAGGCGCGCCAGCGTCACGGCGGAGGTGGCGGGGCTGTTCAACGCCCTGCATATCTCGCTGAGCCAGTTCAACTTCAACCTGCACGACGACGGCACGGGCACGATCGTGGCCGTGGCGGGGGTCGCCGACCGCGGGCAGTTGGAGCAGATCAAGGGGAAGTTGGAGGGGATCAAGGGGGTGGCGGAGGTGTACTATGGGTAGGACAAATGACATCCCCGGCTCCGAGGCATTCACGAAAATCAAGCCGCTCAGGAAAGGCTGGTCGGGGGACAAAAAATATCGCGTCGAAACCACAGGCGGACGGCAGTTGTTGCTGCGCCTTGCCGATATCAAGGAGTATGATCAAAAGAAAAAGGAATATGAGATGATGGGGCGCGTTGCGGCTTGCGGCATACCGACGCCCGCGCCTGTTGAGTTCGGCGTTTGCCACGGCGGGAAAAATGTCTATTCGCTGATGACGTGGATTGAGGGCGAGGACGCCGGGTCAATCCTGCCGAAGATGCCTGAGAAAGAGCAGTACCTGCTGGGTAAAAAGGCGGGCGCTTTGCAGCGCACAATACACGAAATCCCTGTGCAGACGGACGCGGAGGACTGGTCCGTGTGGTTCTGGCGGAGGGTGCGGGAGAAGCTCGATTTATATTCCACACATGCGCATGAACTGGCCGGCGCGGCCCCCTGCGCGGACTACCTGTTGCAAAATAGAAATTTACTTGAGGGCAGGCCGCAGGTGTTTTACCACGGCGACCTCAATCCAACGAATATTATCCTCATGCCAAACGGCGGGGTCGCCGCCATTGATTACTGCACCCGTGACCGTCACGGTACTGATCCTGTGCGGGAATTTTGCACCATCCCGTGGGGGAAGAATCCCAACCCACACTACTACACCGGGGTGCTGGACGGTTACTACGAAGGGATCAGCGAAGACGAGTTTCTCGCCGAGCTTGCCGTGCTTGCGTATTACTTCGCCTACGAGGCGGTGCGTGCCATCGTTGATTCAAGAGACCCTCACTGCGGCATGAAAAAGGAGTGCCGCAAGCACATGAAGAACGTGCTGCGCTGGTACGACGGCATGAAGAATCCCGTGCCAAGCTGGTACTTGAAGGAGCTGAAATATGCAAATTGACTTGATCAAAAGAGTACCCTTGGGCGGTGTCAAGCAGAAGATCCACATCATCGGCGATGACGACGGGAACCCCATCCTGCTCTTCCTGCACGGGGGGCCGGGCGTGCCCGACCGCTCCGGGGTGGTCCGGCAAAAAGAATTGCAAAGGGATTTCACGCTTGTCGCGTGGGACCAGCGGGGCACGGGCGGCTCCTACTGGGGCGTGCGAAAGGACAGCCTCACCGTGGAGCGCCTGGTGGAGGACGCGCGGGAGCTGTGCGAAACCCTGTGCAGGACCCTGGGGCAGGAGAGGCTCTTCCTGCTGTGCGGCAGCTGGGGCACGCAGCTGGGGACGATCCTGGCGCACAGGTACCCGCAGCGCATCGCGGGCTATGTGGGCTCCGGGCAGACGGTGAACGGGATTTTGAACGAGCAGCTCAGCTGGGAATTCGCCCTGCGCGAGGCTGAGAAAGCCGGAAACGCCGCGGATATCGCCAGGCTGAACGAGGTAGGCCCGCCCGAGCGGGGGCAGTACAGGGGCGGCTTCAAAGGGCTGATGGCGCAGCGGAACATCATGAAAAAGTACGGCGGGTACTCCCAGAGAGACAAGGCGCAGGAGAAAAAGCAGAGCTTCTTCAAGACCTTCGCGCTGCCCATGCTGCGGGCGAAGGAGTACACGCCGCTGGACCTGCTGGGCACGCTGTGGGGGTACAAGAGGACGCTCACCGTGATGTGGCCGCGCCTGACGGACTACGACTTTCCCCGGGACTGCAGCGCGTTCGCGATGCCGTACTATATCTTCCAGGGGCGGCACGACAACAACACCCCCGCCGCGCTGGTGGAGGCGTTCTATGAGGCCATCGAGGCGCCGAAAAAGGCGCTCGTGTGGTTCGAGCACTCGGCGCACGGGCCGATGGGGGAGGAGCGGGAGCTATATCTGCGCCTGCTGCGGGAGTACTTGCTGGGGAAGTGACTGCGGCGCGGCGGCCGGCGGCGGGGCTTCGGCCTCGAGGGAATCGAGCAGGGAGCGGAACACCTCCACGTGCATGGATTCGTCCAGCAGGATGCGGCGCAGCAGCAGCAGGATGCCGTCGTCCTTGATCTCCCGGGTCTGCTGCTCGTATTTCGCGATGGTGGCGCGCTCCAGGGCCAGGGCGTTCTGCAGCATGGCCCGGGTGTTGGCGGTGTAGCTGAGCATGCCGGGGCTCCAGTAGCGCATGGGCTGGGCGGCATTGCCCGTCACCGCCCACAGGCGCGGGTCGCCCCCCAGTTGGAAGGCCGCGTCGCCGAGCAATTCCAAGTGCTTGCGTTCCACCTCCGCCACCACGCGGAAGGCCTCGGCGAGCGCGGGCTCGGCCGCGGTGATGGTCCGGTTGTAGAGGTACAGGGCGAAGGAGCTCATCTCGGAGCTCTGGTCGCCGATATTGCCCAGCATGACGCGGGCGTAGGCCGGGTTTTTGGCCTCCACGCGCACGGCCGGATAGGGGAACTGCACGAGGGAGGCCAGGTAATCCTGCGGCATGGGCGACACCAGCCCTTCTATTGCATTTCAAGAGTATCGTATGAAACTTACAGGGGAGATATGCGTAAAATAAGGTGGATGCCGCGTCGCTCCGCGATACTCCCTCACCGCCTACGGGCGGAGCTCCCTCAAGAGGGAGCCTGGGATTTCTTCCCGCAACTTTTGCAGACTCGCGGTGACAAGCCCTTGGCTCCCTCGTGAGGGAGCTCCCGCCGCAGCGGGTGAGGGAGTATCGCGGAGCGACATCACAAAAGCCACTACAGGAGGGGACAGCATGTTCGCGCGCTTGAGAGAGGACATCGCCGCCGTGCGGGAGCGGGACCCCGCCGCGCGCTCGGCGATCGAGATATTTTTGCTCTACCCCGGGCTGCGCGCCGTGCGCATGCACCGGCGGGCCCACTGGTGCCTGCGGCACAACCTGCACTTCTGCGCCCGGTGGATCAGCCAGCGGGCCGTGCGCAAAACCGGCGTGGAGATCCACCCGGGGGCCACCATCGGGCGGCGGCTGTTCATCGACCACGGCGCGGGCGTGGTGATCGGCGAGACCGCCGAGATCGGCGACGACGTGACGATCTACCAGGGCGTGACCCTGGGCGGCACCGGCAAGGACACGGGCAAGCGCCACCCCACCGTCGGCAACGGGGTGATGATCGGCTCGGGCGCGAAGGTGCTCGGGCCCATCAAGCTGGGCGACAACGCGAAGATCGCCGCGGGCTCGGTGGTGCTGCGGGAGATCCCACCCAACTGCACCGCCGTGGGCGTGCCCGCCCGGGTGGTGAAGCGGGGCGGGGTCCGCGTGGACCCCCTGGACCAGACCGACACCCCCGACCCGATCACGCAGGAAATCTGCCAGTTGCGCCGGCGCATGTACCGCCTGGAGCGCGAACTGGAGCATGTCTCGGCGGAGACGCACGAGGGGGGCGCGGGAATTTAAACCCGGACTTTAACGCGCTACCATTTTTCTTCCAGCTACTTGAATGTTTCGGATGCGTGTGATATAATCCGAAAAATGAACGGAGCTGGTCCCCATGTCCAAACGTCACGCGCTGTCGCTCTCCATTTCATTGCTTCTCTGCGCTGCAACACTGCTGTGCACGGTACTGCTGATCCCCTCGCGGCCGACCCTTTCGGCCAACACAGACGAGACCGCGCAGAGGATGGAGGTCATCGCCGCCGTGGAGGAGGCGGGTCTCGGCGGCAAGGTCCTCTCGTCAACCGATTTCTGGGCCTTCCTCAACCCGCTTGCCCTCCAGCTCAACATGAAGGAGCTCTACGCCTACAACACGAGGGACCCCTTCCAGAGGATTTTCGGCTTCAACAGGGTTTACGACATGTTCACCTTCATGGCCGGCGTGATGGCCGACACCATCCACTGCAAGTTCAGCTATCAGGGGCGGGAGTGGATGGTGCAGCTGTGGAAGGGCTCCTACGCGTTCAACCTCAGCAGCGGCGGGGAGATCGGCATCTACTCCAAGCCGGAACGGCGGCGCCTCGCGCACTACGACGCCGCCCGCGAGCCCGACTGGATCGGTATGGAGATGACGATCTACCAGGGCGACGAGAAGCTCTTCACCCGCCCGATGGAGCGCCAGTGGTGGTGCACCGGCTACAAATTCCGCATGTTCACCGCTACCCTGGAGCACCCGCGCACAAACACCACCATGGAGGCCCGGCTGGACTTCAACGACAGGGAGATGGCGGCCCTGTTCTGCAGGGCTCTGGACGAGAAGGGCTTCCACTGCGTCACCGAGAGATGGATGCGCTTTGCCGCGGCGGAGACGTACTCCCTGGACGGGACGCTGGTGCACCTGATCTGGCGCGGCGTGACGGAGAGCTATTATTGACGTATTTTTAACTTTTTTCTTGCAATCCGCAAAAAAATCCTTTATAATATCTAGGTACAGGGGCTGTGCGTTTGTACAGCCCCCTTATTTTGGGTAAATGCAGGAGGTAAGCGGGGTATGAACGGGAAAAAGTACATCTTTGTCACGGGCGGCGTGGTCTCGGGGCTGGGCAAGGGCATCACGGCGGCCTCCCTCGGGCGGCTGCTCAAGGCGCGGGGCGTGCGGGTCACGATGCAGAAGCAGGACCCCTACATCAACATCGACCCCGGCACCATGAGCCCCCTGCAGCACGGCGAGGTCTTCGTCACCGACGACGGCACGGAGGCCGACCTGGACCTGGGCCACTACGAGCGCTTCATCGACGAGAAGCTCAACGTCAACTCCAGCGTCACCACCGGCAAGGTCTACTGGAGCGTGCTCAATAAAGAGCGGCGGGGCGAGTACCTGGGCAACACCATCCAGGTGATCCCGCACATCACCGACGAGATCAAGAGCCGCATCTATAACGCGGCGGACCTCTCCGACTCAGAGGTGACCATCGTGGAGATCGGCGGCACGGTGGGGGACATGGAGTCCCAGCCCCACCTGGAGTCCATCCGCCAGATCGCCCGCGACAAGGGCAGCGGCAACTGCCTGTTCGTCCACGTGACCTTTTTGCCCTTCGTGCCGGGCAGCGAGGAATACAAGACCAAGCCCACCCAGCACAGCGTGAAGGAGCTGCTTTCCATCGGCATCCAGCCGGACATCCTGATCTGCCGCTGCGATAAGCCCATGGAGCCGGAGATGCGCCGGAAGATCGCCCTGTTCTGCAACGTGACGCAGGACTGCGTGATCGACAACGTGAACGTGGGCACGCTCTACGAGGCCCCGCTGATGCTGGAGCAGGGCGGGCTGGGCGAGATCGTGTGCAAGAAGCTGGGCCTGGAGTGCACCGCGCCGGACCTGGCCGAGTGGAAATCCATGGTGGAGGGCATCTACGCGTGCCGGGACGAGGTGCGCATCGGCCTGGTGGGGAAATATGTCAAGCTGCATGACGCCTACCTCTCCGTGGCGGAATCGCTGTTCCACGGGGGGATCGCCAACCGGGCGAAGGTGTGCATCGAGTGGATCGACGCGGAGGAGCTGGAGAAGCTCGGCCCGGAGCAGGCGGAGGCCAGCCTGCGTGGGCTGGACGGCATCCTGGTGCCCGGAGGCTTCGGGCAGCGCGGCACGCAGGGCAAGATCTTGGCCATCCGCTACGCGCGGGAGAACAACATCCCCCTGCTGGGCATCTGCCTGGGGATGCAGTTGGCGGTGGTGGAGTTCGCCCGCAACGTGCTGGGCCTACAGGACGCGGCCTCCGGCGAGTTCGACCCGGCCTCCCCCCACAAAGTGATCGACCTGATGGAATACCAGAAGGACGTGGCGGACAAGGGCGGTACCATGCGCCTGGGGAAATACCCCTGCTTCATCCCCGAGGAGGGAACGAGGATGTACGAGGCCTACGGGCAGGCCGTCGTCAGCGAGCGGCACCGCCACCGCTTTGAATTCAACAACGGCTACCGTGCGCTGATGACCGCCCACGGCATGCGCCTGAGCGGCCTTTCGCCCGACAGCCTGCTGGTGGAGGCCGTCGAGTTGGCGGACCACCCGTGGTTCGTCGCGGTGCAGTTTCACCCGGAGTTCCAGTCCCGCCCCACGCGGCCGCACCCGCTGTTCAGAGAGTTCATACGCGCGGCAAAGGCCTGCGGGGAGCAGCTGCGGATGGAATAAATATCACATCATAATATACATCAGCGCCAGCAGCAGGCCCTGGTCGGCGTTCTCCTTCTGCAGCAGAAACAGCAGCAGCAGCGTCAGGATGGAGTCCATGCCGCCATCGCCGGCCTCGCCTGGCGCACCGGCCCCGAACACGCTTTCGGGGTCTGCTTCTTTTTTGGGCGCAGCCGTACCTCCCAAACCACCCAGCCCGCCCAGCATGCCCAGCAGCTCCGCCAGGGGAGGCATGGCGGCCGGGGCGGGGGGCGGGGGCGGGGGTTCTTCATAGCGGGAGGGCTCCCGGTATCGTGGCGGCTCCTTGTTTCGCGACGCATTCGAAGGCGGGGCCCTCCTCGCGGTTTTGGGCGGCGGCTGCCACGCCTGCCGGTGCATCTGTGGCTGCATGCGCCCGTAGGACGCGTATTGCCTGGCCTGCTGGGAGGGGCTCTTGTGGTGCAGCGGCTCGGGCGGGCGGGACCGGGCCGCCTCCTCCTGCCTCTTGCCCGGCGGCATGGGCAGCGTGGCGCGCCTTTGCATGTCGCGCGCGGCGGCGGTGGCCTGCTGCTGCATGGCCAGGAATTCCTGCCTGTTTTTAGGCGCCTGCGTGCCCGTCACCCCCTCATCGCCCCCTGCAGCGCGGGCAGCAGGTCGAGCATCTTCATCATCTGCACCGCCTGCTCCGCGCGCCGCTGGCGGTGGCGGCTCAGGTGGGGGCGCAGCGCCAGGATCAAATCGGTGCGGGGGTCGCGCGCGTGCATGCGCCCCATGATCTGCGTCAGCTGGGCCAGCAATTCAGGGGTGAACATGCCTGAACCAAAGGCATCGCCGGGGCCGCCTGACTCTGTGGGCGAAGGCTCCGCGTTCTCCTGCGCGCCTCCCTCCCCGCCGAACTGCGAAAACAGCGACTGCGCCGCCTCCTGGAGATTGTGCAGTTCCTCCTCGCTCATGCTGCCCAGCAGCTCACTGACCTGCCCGAAATCGAAGTCCATCTCATTCCTCAGCCTTCAGTTTGCGCAGGAGGGCCTGCGCCTGCGGGCTGCCCAGCGCCTGCGCGAGCTTTGCCTTGTCCTGCATCAGGCCGCGCAGCTGCGTCTGCTGGCCCTCGCTCAGGCCCGTCCGGGCCAACTGTTCCAGCGCGCCGGCCTCCTGGCCGGTATTCTGCCCGCGTTTGAGCTGCTTTGCCAGCGCCAGGAGCTGCGCCTGCGTGATGTTGCCGGACGGTTCGGCCATGGGAAATCCTCCTTGCGTTTTGATCCGATGCGTGTTATACTGATACATACGCGCGCGAGGGGGGAAGTATGCATGCGCATCCTGGCCTGTTCGGATTCCCACGGGCGGCGTGACCGCCTCGTTTTGGCCCTGGAGCAGCAGCCCGGGGCCGGGATCCTGGTGTTTTTGGGCGACGGCGCGGCGGACGCCGCCTTCTTCGCCCGGGAACCGGGCAGGCAGGCCTTTCTTGTGCGCGGCAACTGCGACGGGGCGTCCTGCGGGCTGCCCCTGTGGGAGGAGTTCACCGTACTGGGGAAGAGGGTTTTCTGCACGCACGGGCATTTTGCGGGAGTGAAATCCGGCCTGGGCGAGCTGCAGCGCGCCGGGCGGGAACGCGGCGCGGACCTGGTGCTCTTCGGCCACACGCACGAGCCGTTGGTCCTCTACGAGGACGGCCTGACCCTGTTCAACCCCGGGAGCATCCACGACGGGAACTACGGCTTTGCGGACATCACGCAGGCGGGGATCGTTTGCCGGAACCTGCGGGTGCGTGAGAGGCTGTAAGACAAAAATAAAGCTGCATGCTGGGCTGAACGCCGGGCATGCAGCTTTTTTATACATTCAAATTATTCGGTTAGGCTTTCTTCCCCTGCGGCAATCGCCCTTCTCTGCTTCATCTCGTCCTCCACCTGTCGCTTGAGGGAATCGGGATAGTTCAGTAGCAGCAGGGGGATCAGCGAGAGCACCAGCCCGAACGTGGGGCCGAGCTTGAACATCGGCCAGATCCACTTCTGGAAATGCGCGTTCTGCGGCCGGTTCTGCTTCACCAGCTCGGCGTCGAACTGCAGGAAGACCAGGCAGAAGCCCTGGATATACTTCTGCACCGCGCCGGACATCTTGGCCATGAGGTTGCGCACCGACATGGTGATGCCCTCGGTGCGCTCGCCGGTCTTCCACTCCACGTATTCCACGCTGTCGCTGATCATGGTGCGCTGGGCGATGCCGTAGATGCTGTTCGGCAGGCCGCTGATGCACTCCAGCACGTACATCACCACCAGCGCCGGCAGCGTTTTGATCCCCACGAAGAACTGCAGCAGGCCCGTGACGATGCCCGTGACGCGCCCGATGATCAACAGGCGCTTCATGCCGCCCACCCGGTCGGCGATCTTTGTGGCGAAAAATTTCAGCGATGTGCCCGGCAGCCCCGCGATGGCGGTGAGGATGGTCACCAGCAGCCCCGCGGAGATCGTTTTGCCGCCGACCTGGTAGGACAGCTGCTGGTATATGTAGGTGTCCGTCACGTTGGGGGCGAACTTGTTGAGGACCTCGCTGGCCAGGAAGAGCAGCAGCACGTAGTTGTGCCGCAGCGCGCCGATGTTTTTCCACACGGATTTTTCCTCGCCGGGCAGCGAGCGCACGCGCTCCGTGGTGCCCAGGGAGGCCATGGTGAGGAAGCCGCCGCCCAGGCACAGCACCGTGGAGAAGATCAGGTAGACCTGCTGCTGGTTGAGCCCGAAGGCGCCATCGCCGCTGAGCATGGGCAGCAGCAGCCCCGGCAGCAGCCCGCCGAGCATCGCGCCGATGTCTGCCCACTGCGTGGCCCGCGCCCGCTGCGCGGAGACGGGCGAGATGGCCGCCGTCATTCCCCACAGTGCGGCGTCCTGGAAGGAGTAGAGGATATCCCAGATCACATAGACCACGACGCAATACAACACGTTGAGGTTTTGGCTGGGCAGGTTCCAGTTGACAAAGAGGAGGAACGCCGCCACCGCGATGAAGGGCGAGGTGAGCTTGATCCACGGCAGGAGCTTGCGCCCGTCCTTGAAGCGGTAGTTGTCGATGAGCGCGCCCGCCACGGGGTCGTTGAGGGCGTCGAACACCGTGGTCGCGCCGGTCATCTTCCCCACGGTGAGGGGGTCGATCATCAGCACGTTGGTGCAGAAATGGAAGAACTTGTTGCCCGCCATGCCGTAGAGCTGATTTTGCCCCATGAGGCCCAGGGTGTAGTTGGTCAGTTCCCTGCGGGGGATCTCGCCTTCGGGGCCCGGTTCGGTGCTGAAGAGCCACTGGAAAAGCTGGCGGATGGGGTGGCGCCGCGAGATGCGTGACATACGTACCCTCCTTATCATGCTTGTACACAACTATTTTAACAGATTTTTTGCGAAATGCAACATAAAATTGCGCGAAGATGCCCCGCCCCCTTGCAAAATCCCCGCATATGCGTTACAATAGAGGCATACCAAAAGGGAGGGTGGCCCATCCATGAAAAAATTGCCGAAAACTATACTCGCGCTGGCCCTGACCGTCTTGCTGCTGCTGCCGCTCGCGCCGCTGCCGGCCCGTGCGCAGGCGCCCGCCACGCTGAACATCGCGCTGATCTCCGACCCGCACTATTTCCCGGAATCCATGGCGGGGGGCTACGGCCCGGTCTTCGACGCGGGGCAGATCGTCGGCCACCCCATCGAGCAGGCGCCGGGGGTGCTGCGCTCCGTGCTGGAGGCAATCAAGGCGCGCGCGCTCCGGGGCGAGGTCGAATACCTGCTCATCCCCGGGGACCTGACCCGGGAGGGGGAGAGGGGCGCCCACGAGGCCCTGCGGGACATCCTGCTGCAGTTCGAGAAGGACGCAAAGATCCCAGTGGCGGTGATCCCCGGCAACCACGACATCGACAACGGCGGCGCGTCCACCTGGGCCAGCGGCGAGAAGAAGCCGGCCGACCAGGTCACGGCGGAGATGTTCTATGAGATCTACAAGGATTTGGGCTATGACCTACCCGGCCTTGTGCGTTACACCACCGACTACAGCGTGGAGGGCAACCTCAGCTACGCCGCCGACCTGGGCGCGAAATACCGCCTGATCGCCATCGACACCCGCGTGCGGCGCATCAGCCCGGCGCTGCGGGAATGGGTGGTGGGGCAGTGCGAGCAGGCCGCGATAGACAAAAAGACCGTCGTCGGCATGGGGCACCACAACCTGGGCGAGCAGTTCCGGGGCCAGCTGACCGCCATGCAGAAGGAGGGCATCGAGAACATGCGCGAGATCAGCGAGCAATTCGCCGACGCGGGCATGCACTTCTACTTCTCCGGGCACCTGCACATGAGCGAGATCAGCCCCTGGTATTCCGACAAGGGCGAGGTCCTCTGGGACATCATCGTGCCGGGGCTGTACAGCTTCCCCGGGGACTACCGCGTGGCCAGCTTCGCCACCGAGGACGAGACGGTCACGGCGGACGTGAGCTCCTACGCCCCGGACGAGGTGGAGGCCGTCGTCGCCAACGGCGTGGAATACAAGCCCTACTACCCCGCCGCCCTGGAATATTCCTTCGGCTACGGCGGCGAGGGACTGGCCGGCTTTGTCAAGGCCGCCGCCAGCAAGGGCTTGGGTGACCAACTGAAAAACCTGAGCATCGCCGGGATGGCGGACCTGGGCCCGCTGAACGCGTTGCTTGCGTACCTGGACAACCAGCTGGGCAAGAACACGCAGGGCATCATCGACATGATCAACGGCCTGATCGACGAGGCCTTCGCGCTGCCGGTCTCCAAGCTGCCATGCACGCGCTTCATCGAGGAGCTGGGCTTTGGCGACAAAAACAAGCCCGGCACCCTGGCGGACGCGGGCAACTCCATCCTCGCCTACATGTTCTGGAAAAAGCACGACCCCGCGCAGGACGCCTTTATCCAGGACGTGCTGCGCCGCATGAAAAACGGCGAGCTCCTGGCGCAGGTGCTCGACTTCGCCATCCCCAGGGCCCTGGACGCGCTGGGCGCCGAAATTCTGCCCCTGTTGGCCGACGTGGACGTTGGGATGGTCAACCGCGCGATGTCGTGCGGACTGGGGACCCTCGGCTGCCCGCTGCTGTTCGTGCTGGCCGTCCTGCCGGGCACGCGCGACACGATCTCCAGGACGCTCTACGATTTCGCCAGCGGCGTCATCGCCAGCCAGTCGCCCTCCGGCAGGGGCACGGACGCGAGGCTCGTCTACGACGGCCACGTGGACGCGCCCACCAGTCCCGAGACCTTCCGCCTGCCGTATGACCTGAGCGCCGCCCTCAGCGGCGACAAGAAAAGCGCCGAGATCACCTGGTACACCAAGGCGAGCCTGACCTCCCCGCAGGTGAAGCTGAACGATATGGCGGGCGTCAGCATCACCTACAGCAGCGAGGATATAAAGATCACGGTGAATGAGCTGGACCTCGGCATCATGAAGATGATGGGCGAGACGCTCTTCGCCGCGAAGCACACGGCAAAGTTGGAGGGCCTGGACCCCGGGAAGGCCTATAAGTTCATTGCGGGGGACAGCAAATGCAACTTCTGGGGCGAGGAGCAGGATCTCGCCGCGCATGCGGAAAACCCGGTACTGGCCTTCCTCAGGCAGGTGTGGGCGTGGCTGTGCGGCATGTGGAAGCTGCTGGGCATCTTGTGGAACAACTGTGGATTTTGATTGATAGGAGGTTGGCATGAAACTTGCAATCGACGGGGGCGCGCCGGTGCGCACTGCCCCCCTTCCCGTGGCGAACCCGGGCGCGGCCGTCCTGGGGCGCGAGGAGGCGCAGGCCGCCGCGGCGGTGCTCTATGCCAAGTCGCCATTCCGGTATTACGGGCCGGACGTGCTGGGCAGGGTGAAGGAATTCGAGCGGGCGTTCGCTGAAAAGCTCGGCGTGAAGCACGCGCTGGGTGTGACCTCGGGCACCGCCGCGATCGTGTGCGCTTTAAAAGCCTGTGGCATCGGTCCGGGCGACAAGGTGATCGTGCCCGCGTGTACCTTCATCGCTACCCCGGGAGCCGTTATCTGCGCCGGGGCCGTGCCGGTGTTCTGCGACGTCGACGAGAGCCTCAACATGGACCCGGCGGGGCTTGAGCGGGTTGCGGACAAGTACACGAGGGCGGTGATCCCCGTGCCGATTTTGGGCATGCCCTGCAAAATGGACGAGATCATGGCCGAGGCGAAGCGCCTGGGGCTCATGGTGATCGAGGACGTGGCGCAGTCCATGGGCTGCCAATATAAGGGGCAGTACTGCGGGACCTTCGGGGATTTGGGCGTGTTCAGCCTGCAGATGAACAAGATGATCACGACGGGCGAGGGCGGCGCGGTGGTCTCCGACGACGCCAGGCTCTACGAGCGCGCGGTGCGCTACCACGACCAGGGCCTGCTGCGGGAGGCCGGGGGACTGCCGGGGGACGAGCTGTTCGCGGGGCAGAACTACCGGATGAGCGAGATCAGCGGCGCGGTGGCGTATGTGCAACTGCAAAAGCTCGACGGCATTTTGGGCAGCCTACGGGCGATCAAGAGGGCGATCAAGGAGGAGCTGCGGGGCATCGTGCCCTTCCGTGCGGTCACCGACGAGGCGGGCGACGCCGCCAACACCCTCATGATGCTGTTCCCGGACAGCGGAACCCGGGAACGCTTCGAGGCGGCGCTGCGGGCGGAGGGCATCGGCTGCGGCTGCCTCTACGGCGGCACGCCGGTGTACATGCAGCCGCAGATATTCAGCCAAAGGACCGCGGAGCGGGACAATTTCCCCTTCAATCAGTTCGAGGAGCCGGTGGTGTACACCGAGGGCATGTGCCCGCGCACGGCGGAGCTCATGCCGCGCAACCTGATCGTGCAGCTGTCGCCGCTGTTCACGGAGCGGGACACGCAGGACGTCATTGCGGCCGTGAAGAAGGTCGCGGCGGAGATACTTTGATGGAATGGCTGTGCAACGCGCAGTTGGTGCTGCCGGACCGCGTCGCGCCCGGCTGCGTTCTGGTAGATGACGGGATAATTGTCGATGTGGCCGATCGACCGGGGCAAAACGCCACCTTGACCGATTTCAATGGGCAATATCTTGCGCCGGGCTTTGTGGAAATCCACTCCCACGGCGCGGGTGGGGCGGACTTCATGGACGGCACGCCCGAGGCCTTCCGCATTGCCGCGCAGGCCCATCTGCGGCACGGCGTGACGACGCTGTTCCCGACCTCCGTTGCGGTGGATTTCGACAGCCTGCGGGAATTTTTATTGGCCTTCAAAAAAGTGAAAGGGCCCCAGATGCCTGCCGGGCTGATGTCCGGCCTACACCTGGAGGGGCCCTATATCAACATGGAGATGCGCGGGGCCATCGACCCGCGGTACATACGAAACCCCGACCCGGCGGAGTATGAGGCCCTGCTGGAGCTTGCCGATGGGGATATCAAGCGCTGGACCATCGCCCCGGAATTGCCGGGGGCATTGGAGCTGGGGGACGCGCTGGTGAAGCGCGGCATATTGCCCTCCATCGGGCACACATGCGCGGATTACGCCCAGGTGGAGCGGGCCTTCCGCCGCGGGTTCACCCACTTCACGCACCTGTATTCCGCCATGTCGACGATCACACGTGTGGGCGGGTTCCGCGTCACCGGGGCGCTTGAGAGCGCCTATATCCTGGAGGACGCGACCGTGGAGGTCATCGCGGACGGCTGCCACCTGCCCCTGGAGCTGCTGCGCTACGTCTGGCGGGCCAAGGGCGCGGACCGGGTCTGCCTCACGGGCGACGCCATGCGCGGCGCGGGCGTTGACGCGAGCAGATCGGTCCTCGGATCGCTACGCGACGGCCTGCCGGTGGTCATCGAGGACGGCGTGGCCAAGCTGCCAGACCGCAGCGCCTTCGCCGGGAGCGTCGCCATGGCGGACCGGCTGCTGCGCACGGCCCTCCAAGCGGGGATTCCCATGCACGACGCCGTGCGCATGATGAGCCTCACGCCCGCCCGGGTGATGGGCATGGAGGCTAAAATCGGAAGCATTGCGACCGGCAAGCAGGCGGATTTAGTCGTGTTCGACTCTGAAATCGAGATAAAAAGCGTGATGAAAGGCGGGAAATGGCTATGAATATCGGGCTCATCGGCGCGGAAAACTCGCACGCGCGGCACTTCTGCAGGACGATTGAGATGCGCTATATCTACGGGGCGGACGACCCGGAGGAGTGCGCGCGGCTGTGCGCGGAATACGGCCTGGAGGAGTGCGCGAGCGAGGAGGAGCTCATCGCAAAGAGCGACGCCGTTGTGGTGACCTACCGCAAAGGCTCCATGCACTATGAGCCGGTGATGAAAGCGATCCGGGCGGGCAGGCCGGTGTTCAACGACAAGCCCTTCGCCACGGACCTGCGGCAGGCGCAGGAGATCGCCGCTCTTGCCCGGGAGACAGGCGTGCCCCTGACGGGCGGTACCAGCCTGAAGGGCCTGCCGGAGCTCCCCGCCATCCGCGAGAGCATAGGGCCGGGTTCCACGGTGGTGATCTCCTTCGCCGCCGACCCCGCCTCGGAATACGACGGCTACTGGTTCTACGGCATCCACGCCGCCGAGCTGTGCCTGGTGCTCTGCGGCGAGGATTTTAAATACGTGGAAGCCTTCGAGAATCACGGCGTGGTCGTATCCAACGTGGCCTACCCCGACAGGCTCTGCGTGCTGGTGACCGCGCCGCAGTCCGGCGGCCTGGTGGTCTCCGTCACCAACGGGGGAGAGACCGCCTGCCACACGATACCGCTGAACTACCAGGACGTGGGCCCGGCGGAGTTCGCCGACATGGCGCGCACGGGACAGCCGCCCCGGGAGTACTCGCACTACACCAGGGCGGTGGAGTTGGTGGGGCGGATCATGGAATCGGCAGGGCTGTGATTTCCCATTTCCCAAAAATTTGCCTCATCGTCTGATAGCTTTTCTTTTCGTTCATATCTTTATCGAAGAGACCCTTGCAGTTGTAATATGGGACGATGTTGTCGTCGCCGTATTCAGGGCAGGGGAAGTCCTTGAATACCCACACGGCGAACCCCGCGAAATTCTCAATTCCGCGCATGATGCCATAGGTCTCTGTCAAGAAATTGGATTGGAATTCCTCGCTGTACCTGCTGCCGTCGTGCAGGCCGTACAGCGTGTCGCTGCCCGTCTCAGTGATGACGAAGGGCTTGTCCCTGTATCTTTTGCTTATTTTTTCTGCGAGCGGCTTGAGGCCGGAAATCTTGCCGAAGTACCAGCCGTAGTATTCGTTCAGGCACACCCAGTCGGCGTATTGGAAGGACTGCTCAAAGGCGCCGGTCAGCATCGGCGTGCACATGGCGGCGTAGTTGACCGCCCTGCTCGTGTCGTATTTTTTGACGAATTCCATGAGGTATTTCAGCCCCAGGCCGTTGCCGCGGCTCACCGACCATATCTCGTTGCCCACGCTCCATGCGATGACGGAGGGGTGGTTGATGTCCCTCGTGATGAGCTTCGCTAGCGAACGTGCGACTGTCTTCAGCAGCTCGGGATCCCTCGCCTGCGCCGTGGCCTTCAGGTTGCCGAACAGGTCAATAACCGCGTGGGGGCGCAATTTCTGGCCGCCGAACTCCTTGCCGAAGCTGGCGTGGGTGATCTTCTGCCCCGCCTGATAGTACGGCACCTCGTCCCATAGGTATATGCCCAGGGCGTCCGCGTTCTCCAGGGTCTCCCTGCTATGCGGATAGTGGGCCAGGCGGGCGAAGTTGCCGTTCATGCTTTTGATCAGGCCGAGTTCCCTTTTTGAGGTCTCGCTGTCGGTGGCAAGGCCCTTCAGCCCGTTGTCCTCGTGGCAGCAGGCGCCCTGCAACAGCCTTTGCCTGCCATTGACAGATATCTTCCCCGCGCCCCACGATATATTGCGTAGGCCGAACGACACCTGCGCAGTTTCGTGCTCGTTGATCATCCGGAAGGTGTAGAGATAGGGCGTTTCAATGTCCCACAGCTTGGGATTGTCGATCACGATGGTATCGCGGAAGGCGGCGATGCCCTCATCATCGAAAAACAAATCTGCCTGTTTTTCATAAATGAGTTCATTGCCGACGATTTGAATTTTATTTTGCATTTTGCCATTGCCTTTGAACAGCGCGTTGACCGCCACGCTCCAAATGCCATTTTCGCAACGAGGGATACAGTCTATCTTAAAGGCATACGCCCTGGGGCGGTACTCGATGTACACCGCCTTGTGCAGCCCCGCGTAGTGGTGCCAGCCCACCTTGTGCCCGGGGAACAGGCTGAGAGGGATGGTCGCCGTATCGGTGCAATTATTAATTTTAACTGTAAGCGTGTGCGCGCCCGGGCCGAAACGGGAAATATCGAAGGAAAACGGCAGGTAGCCCTCCGCGTTCCTGCCCACCGGTAGGCCGTCGATGGATACCTCGGTGAATAGAAAGCTGCCCAGGAAGGTCAATACTGCGCCTTCGCCGTCTATATTGATTTCCCGTTCGTAATATACGTCGCCGCGGTAATCCCTGAGCTCGCTGCCGACCTTGTTAAAGCAATGGGGAACCTGCACCTCCGCCCACTGCGCCTGGCCCGCCGTGCGGAAATGAAAGCCGGTCAGATACTCCCTGCGGGCGTCGCTTTGGATATCGCCCCTGTAGGGCAGGCCGTTTTCGAACAGATATAGAATGCCGTCCTTGCTCTTCTCGGAGAAATCGGCGGTATCGATGCCCTCCGGAAGCCTGACCCGCTTATCCATGCCCTTTCCCCCTTCGCTTTCGCAGCACCGCAAAGACCACCCCCATGGCCAGCGACAGGCCCACGCCGGCCGGCACGAGCACTTTCCAGTTTGGGCCGGATTTGAGGGGCGTGGGAATGACGACATCGGGCGCGTACGGAGCCTTCGGGCCGCCTTCGAACCCTAAGGTGATTGTAGCTCTGAGCGGCGTAATTTCAGAAAACTCATTGCCGGAGGTGACACCTATCTCAAATTCGCCATTTGGAAGTTCCGGCAAGCTGCCATCGACTGCGATTGCTTCAGCCTTGCCTGTGCCGTCATATTTTGTTGCCTGCGCGGCGCCGGGAAAATATTCTAGATATTCATTTTCGCCAATCGTTGTGAGGAAGGTGATCCCACCCACAGATGGCGATACAATCGCGTTGCTCACATGGGCTGTCGCAACCACATCGGACATTTTGATGCCGTCGCATTCTCCCGACAGATACACCTGGATTTCCGTGACGTTGGAAAAGACAAAGTCCTCGCGATAGTAGCTGTAGATAGGGTCGGTTTTGTCGGGGAAGGCCAGGTCGCCGAACCCGCCGTTGTCGGGCTCCGCCAGGACAAATTCCCGCGTGCCCTCGAAATTGAGCCTGATGGTATAGTCCGCCACGGAGGGCGTGCCCAGCGCGCCCGACATGCTGGTGAGCCTGATGCAGATCGCGTCCTCCGAGCTGTTGCCCGTCACTCGCGCCCGTAAAGCGCGCGCATCGCTGAGATCGGCGGCGAGGGTTGCGCCGAGGTTTTGGCCTTTCAACTCCGCCTCAAAATCGAGGGGCAGCAGCACCGTCCCTTCATTGGAACCCGAGGACAGATGGCCTTCAATTCTGATGAAGGGCCTCTGCGCCTCAAATGGGTTTGCTGCGGCGAGGGCGGAACGCCCCGGCGCGTTCACGCCGTATAGCTTGGTACGTATGTATTTTTTCTCGACGAAAGCCCACTCCCCCGGGCTTTCTTCAATGATCGCGTATTCCCTGCCCGGGTTTTCCCTGACCAGCGCCTTGGCCTCCTCGCTGAAATAGCCGCTTTTCCGCAGCGGGCTGTAGATATCGGCGAACCTTCTGCCGCCCCGCAGATAGGCTTCGCTGGACTTCTCGTCCGGCGCGGGGTTGAAGACCATCCCCATGTCGTAGGCGACGCTCAGGCTCCCCAGGTGGTCGATGTCGTCGAAGTATTGGAACCGGTTGGACGTGTTGTCCTTGGACGGGAACATGTGATACCAGCCCAGCGTGGTGGGCAGGTACGCGTCGGCGAATTCCAGGTTGGCGCGGACATGCGAGCGATTGAATTCTTTGTAGCCGGCGGTGGGGTAGTCCCACGCGCCCATGCGCGAACGCGTGATCCAGAAGCCGGGGCTCATCGCGGAGCACTCCATGATGGGGTCGATGCCGCAATGCTTCATGATCTCGTTGGTGAATTTCGCGCTGTAATACCATGCCTCCTGCGTGTTCTGGCTCCACAGGCCGTCCAGGGCGTCGAGGTAGATCATCTCGAAGCCGCCCTCGTTGTAGGCTTGTGCCGTCCAGCGGGCTACCTGCAGGAAGAGCTCGGAATCCAGATCGGGGGAGAACATGCCGAACATGCCGCCCAGGTGCCTGACCTCGGCCCCCACCGCATGCGGGGCCTTTTTTGTGCCGCATTTGCCGCGCTCCACCGTGAATTCGTTGGCCCCAACCTGCTTATACTTCATGATCTCCTGGTCCACCAGAATATAGACCGTGTTGCAGTCAAAAAAGGCCGACTTCATAGAGACATCCGCCGTGCTCTCCACCGTGGGGAGGGTTTTGGCGGAGCGTGAAACAGCTTCGGCCAGGGTGAAGACCTCCCGCACGTCCAGCTGCTGCTGCCACTGGGGATCGGCCAGGATATCCTCGTCCTTCGTGCTGATATAATGCGCATAGGTGTGCAGCCCCGACTGTATACCCGCCTTTTTTAAAGGCTCCGCGATGTTCTTCCTGAAATTCTGCGCGCTCTTTTGCTCCGTAAAGCGCATGGAGCCCTGGATGAACGTGCCGCCGCCCTGGTGGAAGGAGATCTGGTCGATGCCGTAGGTCGCCCCGATGGACTTCCAGGCGTCGACGTCCTTCGCCCTGCTGGAGGACACGATCATGTAGTCACCGTAATTCGCCTTGCTGTCCATGGCAAACGGCCCGCCCACCATGGACTTGGCGGCTTCGCCGTCCGTCATGTCGCCGTTGACGGCCTTCATGATGCCGCTGTGCTGATTCCTGGGCGCGAAGATCACCGCAAATTTGGAGCCGCGGACGTCCCCTTTATTTAGCACCCTGGCCATCACGTGCCGCGCCTTCGCGTCCGGATAGTAGGTCATGTCCACATTCCATGTCATCGCGTAGCCGATGCCGCAGAATGCCCCGCCGCTTTCCAGGTCATACGCCAGGGCCGAATTGGCGAATACAAGGCCCGTATACCCGCCGGGAATGTCGCTGTCCAGGGTGAACGCGATGTATCCTGGCTTGGCCTCTACGATGAAATCCAGCTGCACGCCGCCGGCAAAGCCGATGCGCAGCCTGCCGTCCACGAGGGCCGCCGAAACGGGCGCCACCCGCGAATCGATATCGTCTATGTAAAAGCAGCAGAAGGGGGAGGGCCTCTCCTTATCTATAATTTCGGCGCCGTCCGCCCTGGAGACAATGCTTGTGACGAGCGCGCCCTCCTTGGCGATCACATAGGCCACAAGGTCATTTTGGATGATGACCGACGCCTCGCCCTCCGACATGCCGGGGATATCGGCAGGTGAAGCGGCGTTTGCAGCCACACCTGCCGCGGCAAGCAATGAAGCGACGATGGACAGGAATGCGGAGATCTTTGCTTTCATACGGAAATTCCTCCATCCAACCGTTCGATCACATCCGCCATGTTCCCTGCTTTATCCCACAGCCGTCGGGCCTTTGCTGCCCAGGCTTCAAATCCCGCCGGCGTGGCGGGGTATTTTTTGTAATGCCCCTTCAGCGCCGTGCCGCAGAACACGCCCTTGAGCAAGCTGCGCAGGCTGTGCAGGCTGATGTTGCCGCTGAGCACCCCCACGGCCATATTCCCCACCAGCGACAACACATCGCCCAGGGGCATATCGGTGTTGAACGTGCGGTTGGTGCGCGTGAGCTGCTTGTCATTGAACACGATGCCCTTCTTGAACTCGTACTCGTTTTCCTTGGCTGTGCAGTCCACCGCGTTGGTGAGCATGGCCAGGGCGTTGGCGAAATCCGCGCCCTGGGTGGCGGCATAGCGGCGGTTATACTCCCACAGGGCCTCCTCCGTGGGATAGGCGCCGCCCCGCATGGCTTTGCCCGCCACCTCGGCGGCCAGGGCGCAGCCCACCCAACCGGAGCTGATGCCCTCGCCGCTGAAGGTCTTCGTCATGCAGGCGGCGTCGCCCATGCAGAGGAAGCCGCTGTCCGCCATGGAAAACGGTGGGCGGCGGTAGGGCGTGACACCCCGTTCCCAGCGCGGGCCCTCCGGGTATTCCTCGTATTCCGGGGCCTTGACGCGCTCCCGGAACAGCTCATGGATCTGCATGGCATATTCGTAGGACAAGTTCGCGCCCGTGCCGAACAGGAAGCCATCCGGGTCTTCCGTCTGGCCGAACCAGCCCTTATACTGGGCATAGCCGGTGGGATAGGTGATGCGCCCCCCGGGGTATTGCTCACGCACCGGCACATCCGGCGGGAAGGGCTGCCCTGGGTGCTTCAGCCTGACGTAATGCAAGATCACGTAGAACATGTCCCTTGGGCCGATTTCGAAGATCTCGACCCGGCTATTGATCATTTTCCGTCGGGCGACAGATGGGATACCGGAGCAGTCGGCCACCAGCCGCGCCGCTATCTCGCGCCGCTCGCCTGCGATATTGACCACTGCGCCGTGAATTTCGCCCTTTTCGTTGCGCTTAAAATCCTCGAAAGTCGCACCGAAGACGAATTCCACACCTTTTTCCGCCGCCCAGCCGCGCAGGCGTTTCAAAAATGGCCTGAAGCGCAGGACGAGGAAGGGGTAGTCGGTGCGCTTCGGGTAGTGATCGAAGGCGGATTTCGTGATGCCGAAATCGAAGCGTCCCACATAGTCCTCATCGCCGGGCTGCGGCACGGGCGCACCGTAGGGCGCAAAGCGCTCCAAATCGGTGTGCAACACCCCGAGCCGCTCGCCCTGCCGTTCCTCGGGCAGGCAGTCGAACACACAGACCTTGTAGCCCTGCTCCGCCATTTTGCGCGCGAACATGATGCCTGCCGTCCCCGCGCCGATCACCAGAACGTCGTAGTTGCCATTCATAAACAATACCTTCCTTTCATGGTACTCATTGCGCCGCATCCGCTAAATCTTTTAATATGGAAACCCGGACCCGCTCCACCTTCGCCGGGTCGCCAGTAGACTTAGTCAGCGACTTGCTCAGCTGCGCGGCCTTTTTCAGGCAGTACTCGCGGCCAAAGGCTTCCTCGGCCATGCGCAGCAGATCGTAGTCCTCCAGGCCGTCGGCGATATTCTTCAGCCGCAGGGAGGGCACGGGCCCGCGCAGGCCCACGGCGGGGCCGGGGTAGAACCAACTGCCGTCCCCGCAGGCGCTGTAACTGTCCCAGGTGACGGAACTCAGCCAGGGGTTCGCTTTTTCCCAATAGACGCAGTCCCAATAGAGCAGGCCGGTGATGTTTTGCTGATATTGCTGCCAGAACAGCAGGCGGTGGCGCGTGCCCTGGAGGTGGATAAACATGTTGTTGTAGTCCCCGGTGGGGCCGCAGCAGACGTACCACCAGGCGCGGTCGCCGTTGTCCGCGACGCGCTTTTGTACCGCCGCCGGGAAGCCCTGCCTGTCAAACGTGTTGCTCTGGGGGCAGATGATGTCGCTGCGCCCGTCCTGGATAGCAAGGTTGTCGAAGTCTTGCCCGGCGTCGCCGAACTTCCATTTGTTCATGGGCGTCACCATGTGGTAGCCCGGGCACAGCTCCGCCAGCCGGCCGGTGATGGCGTAATAGCTCTGGATGGCAGCCGCGTCGCCGGGCTCATCGATGGGGTAGAAGTAGCCCTTGCGCGCCCATTCGGGATTGCTTTGTACTTTCCGGTAATATTCCTGCAACTGCGCGTCGTCGCCGGAGTAAGGGATGGTGAAGGATTTGACCCTCGGGTCGTCCATATAGGCGTCCGCGTCACCGCTCAGGATGTCATATGGCAGGCGGTAACCGCTGATCTTATGGTCCAGCAGATAGTCGTAGGTTTGCTTGTACAGCGCATCGCCCTCGGGGGTTCCCTGCTCCACGCCGCCCAGCGCATAGAACTGCGGACTGTAGTCGATGCCCACGGCGGTGTCGTTATAGGCCGCGACGGGGTAGGTGACGTCAAGGACCTCCACGGTGAAGTCAGCCTCCACCGGGGTTGCGGTGGTTTCCCATACGTAGTTTACCTGCCGGCGCTGGTGAACGGAGATCTTGCCCGTGTAGATGCCGGCGGGGGTGTCCGCATCGGTGCGCAGTTCGATGTAAAAGCCCTGGTTCCTGTGGGCGGCGGTGATTTCCAACGTATCCTGGTTGATGGGGTAGGGGACCAGGGCGTCCGGATACATGCCGGCGTCCTTCCCTGCGCCCGCGTAGATATAGTGTTCCTTGAACATGCTGACCGGGATCGTATTGCCGTCTCCGCTTACGGCATCGCTCAGTTCGACGCAGTATTGCTGCGAGCCGGTGCTGCGGCCGCGCAGGATGAACTGGAAGCCCTCCCGCTCATTTTTGCCCATGGTGACGCGGATGGTTTTCATCCTGCTTAAGTGTTCGTCCACCTTGGTTTTTTCGGTGGAATATGCGAAGGTGTAGGCCAGGTCCGAATAAAGGCTGTGCACCCCGCCGATGTCCGGGCTGATGAAACCAGCGAGCAGTACGACAGATGCCAGGGCGGAAATCCCCGCCGCGATCTTCGCCTTGCGGCTGAGCGCCAGCCAGGGCCTGATCAGCAGCAGGATTGCCAGCAGTGCCAGCAGCGGCAGCACCGCCTGCATAGCGATAGAGGCTCCGGGGCTCCGGGCGCGGTAAACGACGTTGTTGATCAGGTATGACAGGCCCTGCTCCGCCGCCACAAACGCCACGAGCCAGCCCAGGATATACAGGCACTTTGTGCCTTGCCGGGCCTTGCCGGGCCAGACGGACGAGACCGCCAGTGCCAGGAACGCCAACACGGACGCCGCCACGGCGAAGGGGAAGACATTCGCGTTCCAGTGGACATAGACGTCATAGTACCAGGCCATGATGCCGGCCAGCGCCAGGGCCAGAAGGAAGGGGAGCAGCTTCAGCACCCGCTGTTTTGTCATGACGCGCCTCCTCATGTTATTTGTTGCCGAGCGTTTTCACGCATAGCCTGCAGCCGCGGCCCTTAAAAAACCGCTACACTTCTCAGCACGGGCTCATCCTTCGCCTGCGTGATAACGAGGGCAACCTCTCTCACATCAGGAGGCAGTTCGATGATCCGCTTGTGCCCGATGCATTTCCCTGTGGCGGTGCCGTTGACCGTGAATCCGAGCACGCGCTCCCCCTGCGAGATATCCTCCATCAGGACGAGATATTTCGGCGCCGCGCCCTCCGGCAGCGGCAGGCGATAGTGATACTTGTCCGGCAGCGCGCGCAATTCGTCCTGCGAGAGGGAGGCAACAGGCGCCCCGAACGCCTGCTGCACCAGTTCGCCGAATTGCGCAAACACAGCCGCGTCGGCCTCGGGGAACAGGCCCCGGTCGTCGATCACCATGCCGATGAGCATGTTGGTGTTGCGGCCCACGGATTGGAGATATACGTCAAATAGGTCTTCTGCGGGCACGATGGCGTGTTCCTCGCCCGCGCGCCAGAACCAGCCGCCTTGGAAGGCCTGCTTCGCGTAACGGTTCGGAAGGTCGGATTCGGCGGGGCTCCAGGTTTGGCCATATGGATCACCGGTCGCCCAGCAGTCCTCCGGGGCGATGCCTTTCTCGTTGCCCACCCAGCGCAGCAAGGATTTCGCGCCCACCGGCCCTCCGAACACCACGGCGTCGGGTTGCAGGCGGTACAGCAGCGCGGCGATATCCGGGCCGCCCTGCTCCGGGGGCAGGCAGCCGCCGTCGAACCATATCTCGAACACGTTTCCGTAGCGCGTCCACAGCTCGGTCAGCTGGGCAAGCACCATGGCGTTGTATTGTTCCTGCTCCGCCCTGTCACCCGAAAGCACCGTGCCGGGGTTATCGACATTGCAATAGGCGTTGCAGGACGCGCTGTAGTACAGCCCCGGCCTGAGGCCGTATTTCTCGCAGGAGGCGAAAAAATCGCCCACGATGTCGCCAGCGCCGTCTTTCCAGGGCGAATTTTTGATGGAATATTCATGTTCGTCGGTGGGCCAAAGGCAGAACCCGCTGCAGTGCTTGGCCACCAGCACGGCGTACTTCGCACCCGCCGCCTTCGCCGCTTGAACCCATTGGTCGGTATCGAGCTGCATGGGGGCGAAAACCTCCGCCGGGGGCGTGTAGCCCCGCTGCTTGCGGAATTCGTATTCCGGCACGAAGGTCGGCATGTCCATGTGGATGAGGACGCCGATTTCCAGATCGGCCCAGGCCTGCTGTTCCTCTGTGGGAAGTACAATATCAGACATGAAAACACCTCTCTCTATCTTTCTTCCGGCCTGCCCTGTTAAAATATCCTCATAGCCCGGCAACCCCCAATATTTCCGGCCTTTCCACGCGCCAAGCACCGCATTCGGGCCAATCTCGCTGAAGCGCAGCACGCTTTCGGCGTAGTTCGGCTTGTTCGGTCCGATGAAACGATTGCCTGTCACGCTGCTGTCAGCGCAGTTGGCGGCAAAGCTGGGGTTATCCGTATCATTAAAATCTGAAGTATACGCCGCCAGCTTGGGATAAGCCGCCTTCCAGAGATCCGTCTGCCAGGGAGAAGCGAACAACTCCGTCCACAGGGGGCCGCCCTCGCGGGAGTGCCCGTGGAACCAGTGGTTCTCGTCGAGGGCGCCGCCGCGCATGCGCTCGTCGTAGCTCACAGGCCTGCCCGCGTTCACCACGACATTGCCGTGGACCTCCAGATCCCGCCCGCTGAGGTGGATGGCTAACCCCGGCACGTTCACGAGGAGATTGTTTTCCACCGTGATGCCCGAGAGCCCGTCGTCCAGATAGATACCGTCGGGCGTATGCCCGCCGCCGCCCAAGTTGTACAGCACATTGTTGCGGATCGCCGTGCCCTGGGCGTCCCACAGGCTGCGGCCGCTGTAGATCGCGCCCGCGTCGTCGGTGAGCAGGCACACGTCATGGATGAGGTTGTGTTCAATCACGTTATTGTTGCCGCCCAAAAGCACGGAGAAATGCGGGTGAGTGACGATTTCATCGCCTTCAAATAGGTTGATCGCGCCAAAATTCCTGCCGCCGAAAAAGATCGCCGTGTGCGGGGCATTGAAAATTTCGTTGTGAGAGATGGTGTTGCCGACGCCGTAAACATTCACGCCGCCCTGGTAGGTCGTGATGACCTCGGCCCAGTCGTGCACAAGGTTGTTCACGGCGCGGCTGCGTCCGGGGGTCAGGGCCTGGAGGTCGCCGCCACTGATGCTGATGCCCTTGGAGCCCACATGGCGGACTGTGTTGTTGGAGGCCGTGTTGCCGGTTCCGTCCATGGTCAGCGCGCTGCCCGCGATGTTCTGGATTACGCAGTGGTCCACTGTAATATTTTCGCCGCTGAGAACCATGGCGTCGCCCCGTGTGCCCTGCAGAGTCAGTCCGACGAGGCTGAAATTCTTCAGGTTACAGCCCGTGATCAGGTGTTCCGTATTGAGGGTAAGGCCGATACGGGAGTCATCGAAATCCCCCTCTGGAGGCCAGAGGTACAGCAGCCCCGCCTCCCTGTCCAGATACCACTCGCCCGGCTCGTCGAGCTCCTCCAGCACATTGTAGAAATAGTAGGGCTTGCCCTGATCAAATCCGCCTGAGCTGCCGTGCTCGGTCGTCAGGGTTCCTGCGGAATGATCGATTGCCTTCACGCGGGTGGGCGTTTCGGCCCAGTCATATTTGAAGAAGCCGTAAACCCAGATATCCCGCGTATCCGCCCAATTGGCCACCCGTTCAGCGGTTTTTTCGTCCAGCGCGAAGGTGCCGCCGCGCGGGTTATTGTCTCCGGATCTGTCGCCTTCGTCGATGACACGGCCGGTTTTCAGCCACTCGTCCCCGTTGGGGTATCGAGCGATGGTGCAGCGCTTGCCGTTGAAATATAGCTCGCAGGGCAGGGGCCCAATGCCGTCGTCATAACGCGCGGCCATGATGTGCGCCCCGTAGGCATACAGCTTGCCCCATTCCTTTTCACTTAAGCCCAGCTTCGTCAGGTCAATCACTTTTATGTTCTCATTTTTATCCCAGGCTATGAAATTTTCGGGGTCAAGGGCCGTGCTTCCGTTGAGGACCGCACCGCCGTCCCGCGAACGGTATGTCGTATCATGGTCGCGCTCGTCGAAAGCGATGTTCGTTATGCTGTACTCCCCGTCCTCGATGAGCACAGTGAAGTGTTTGTCGTTGCCGTTTGCGCGTGCTTCACGAATGCGGTCGCGGGCCTCCTCCATGCTGCCATCCGTTGGCACGGCGAAATCAACTTCGCCCAGTTCCGGGAAGGGGGCGAATTGGCCTTCGGCAAGCACGGGGGCCGGTGCGCGGTATGAATTTTTCATGTAATAAGGCACTCCTATTCCGATCGCGCAGGCGAACAATGCAACTGCAGCCAACCCGGCGGCAGCAATCAATTTACCGCGGTGTTTCATGGCTTTCACTCCATTCTGATCTTTTTTATAGCAGCTTCGCCTACGCCCGCAGCCCATAGACCCTCGCATATTCGATGTAGCGCTTCACCGCTTCCCCCGGTACATTCCAGGGGATATGGTTCCCGATACACATCATGTACCCGCCGCAGATCCGCGCGGTTTCGCCCATGGATTTCACCATGGCCTCGATCTCAGCCGGGTCGTTGCGCATGAGGATGCGGTTATCGCCCTCACCCGCGAGGAACATATCTGGATGGCGCTTTGCCAGGGCCTTGAAATCGGTGTAGGGTTCGGTGATGATCCCCCGCGCGCCGCAGGCAAGCACATCCTCGGCATAGGCGTCGACGCAGCCATCTACCATGAAGATGACCTCCTTGCCCTGCGCCTTGCACATGGCCCAGTACTCCTCATAGCGGGGGAAGACGTACTTGCGCATCCACGCGGGCGAGCACACCGGCCCGGCGGTCATCACGATGTCGTCGTGACAGACGACGAAGTTCACAGGCAGGCGGCTCAGCACGCGGAACACCCGCCGGTTGATCTCGGCGAACTCCTCCATGACGCGCTCGAAGCGCTCGTCCAGGCAGCATTCGAGGAACAGCTCCCAGCCGAACGTGAGCATCGGCCACATGAACGTGGTGTTATAAAAACCGACGCTGCTGGCCTCGCCCTCCCTGCGCTTTCGATCCCAGTTGAACCGCGCGGCGATGGCCTCTTCGGAACGAAAATCCCAGTTCTCCACCACATGGGGCCAGCCGCGCATGTCGGCGTGCTCCAGGGGGCTGAACCGAAAAACCTCCTCCGCGTCCCTGAAAAACGCCTCGCCATGCTGGAACGTGCCGGTGGTGCTATCGCCCCAGCGGGACACATGGTTCTCCCTGTCCGCGCCGTCCTTCGGGTGGGGGATGGGATCGTCCGTCTTCGGCACATGCTGCGCAATTTCGGGATACAGCTCATTGAGCTTCAGCCGGCACTGCCTGGGCTGGCCGTAGTGGTCAATCCCGGTGAGATACGTCTCCGCGTCCGGGTTGCTCCAGTGCTCCCAGTGGGGCACGCGCTTGGGCGCCCGGCCCATAAAGGCAAGGTAGCGGTCTTCGGGCATGGGAAGCCTCCTCTTCAGTCCTTGATTCCAATATCACAGACCTCTGACTGCCCAAAGAATTCGCATCCCGGCGGCAGCTTACAGGCCAACTTTCCCAGCCCCATCATGAGGGTCTTGTCCGCTTTCACGGCGGTGCCCATGATTTGCCCGGTGTCGGCATCCATGCCGCTTGGCAGATCGCAGGCCAACACAGGCGCGGATGCAGCGTTGATCAACCCGACCGCATGCGCGTACAGGCCCGATACCTGCCGGGCCAATCCCGTGCCAAGCAGCGCATCGACGATTAAGCCGCAGTTGATGCCTTCTGTCGATAGCTCAAATGAAACAGGCAAAATCGCGCCGCCCGCCGCCAGATATACGTCCGCCGCATGTTTGACAAGACTGCCCTCCGGCAGAGTCGAAGCTCCGATACCCCACACGGCGACTGGCGTTCCTTGGCGCAGCAGTTCGGTGGCGCAGACATATCCATCGCCCCCGTTGTTGCCGCTGCCGCAGAAAATCCCGATGGTGCCCTCTGGCTGCGGGAGCATCTCCAGCGCGGCGTGCGCCAGGCCCTTCCCCGCGTTGTCCATCAATTCAGCCAAGGGGATGCCATATTCGGTTTCGGCGCGCTGTTCGGCTTCCCGCATTTGGGTAACGGTATAAAGGGGCATTTTCATATGCATATCCTCCACTGTCTCTGCTTCGACGGGGGAATGATAGGGAGCTACTTGAACAGCGGGGTGCTGAAATAGCGCTCGCCGGTGTCGGGCAGCAGCGTTACGACGGTCTTTCCGTACCCCAGCTTCTTGGCCAGCCGAAGCGCCGCGGCCACGTTGGTGCCGCTGGAGATGCCGCACATCAGGCCCTCAAGCCTGGCCAGATCTTTTGCGGCCTGCAGGGCCTCCTCGTCGGTGACGATTTCAACGTGGTCATAGATCTCCGTATTCAGGACGCCGGGGACCAGGCCGTCGCCGATCCCCATCTGGATATGGGAGCCGACCTTGCGGCCCGAGAGGATGGCGCCGTTTTCCGGCTCAAGCGCCCATATTTCGACGGAGGGGTATCTCTCCCGTAGGCGGCCGCCGATGCCGCTGATGCAGCCGCCCGTGCCGATGCCGGCGCAAAAGCCGTGGATCGGCCGATCCGCCTGCTCCAGAATTTCCGCGGCGGTCTGGTTCCAGTGAACGGCGGGGTTGTCCGGGTTTTCAAACTGTTTGGGAATGAACACTTTGGGGTCTTCGGTCTGAAGCTCCAGGGCGGTTTGGAGGCATTTTTCGATGCACTCGCCGATATTGCCATTGTCCTTGACAAGGATGACCTCCGCGCCGTAGTGCTTCAGCAGCTTGGCTCGCTCCTCGCTGACGGAATCGGGCATGACGATAATCGTCTTATAGCCCCGCACCGCGCCGACAAGAGCCAGGCCGACGCCCTGGTTGCCGCTGGTGGTTTCGACGATGACGGTATCCGGCTTGATCTCGCCGCGCAGTTCGGCCTCCTTGATCATGTTATAAGCCGTCCTGGTTTTGATCGAGCCGCCGATGTTGACGCCTTCAAATTTGACCAGGATCTCCGCGTCGCCTTGACCCGGCATCCTGCTCAGCCGGATCATCGGGGTGTTGCCGACGGCCTCAAGCACGTTGCTGTATACCATCAAAGGCTCCTTTATCTGTCTTGATTGTGGTTATTGGGTACAGAACAATTCACCCTCGCCGTTTTTGAAGCGGGTGATCATATCGTGAATGTCAGCGATTCTGTTCGCGAAACTGATTCCGGCAAAGCTTTCTTTGCGGCCGCTGTGCGTATCGGAGCCCGCGAAGCGCGGCAGATTATAGTTTTTGGCGTACTGCGCGGCAAGCCGGTTGACCTCGTCCGACCGGCCTGTATTGACGACCTCCACGGCGTCCACGTGATGGGGGCGCAAACAAACCACGCCTTCCCTGTCCTCCCTGAAGGGGTGCGCGTGGACGACAAAGCCGCCGCTGCTTCGCGTGAAATCCAAATATTCGCATGTGGTCATGTCCTGGATCTCCGGGTGGGCATACAGCCAACGCTCGTCCAGCCCATAGGTCAGAAAATCGTGCGCGTGGGTGCAGGAATACTCCCAGCCGAAAAACACATCCACGCCCAGCTTTTCGCCTTCGTCCAGCGCCTCCATGTAGGCGTTGTGCAGCAGCTCCACCCGCTCATTCCAGGGCTGGTCCTTGCGGCCACCAAAATGGTTTGTGATACATAGCCCCGCGTAATGCATGCCCGCATACAGCCGCACAAGCGCGCGCGGGGATATCTTTCCGCACCGGCTGAGCCCCGACGTATGGGCATGTGTTTCATATTTGTATTCGAGCATGTCCTTCCTTTCCCGTGCCGGTTCTACCTGTTATCTTTGCCGTTCCAGTATAGCGCAGCCATTTGCATTTGTCAATCAAATATATCTCTTGGCAGCCTGCCTGCCGCACAGCGACTCGCCGATACGCCTGATTGCATTGGAACACTTTTTATTTGCCTTCTTTTGCTGTTAAAAACCTTGATGTATGGACCTTTTTGTGGTATACTGGCATCAATGAAAGCGAGGCGATTGTATGCTTTTCATGAGAACGAGATGGAAAGCTCTGTCCAGCATATTGATGGTCCTTCTGCTCTGTTTGGCGCTGCCCCTTGCGCCGCACGCGAGCGGACCATCCATCCGGCTGCTGGCGATCTACGGCAGCGACATGCTGTTCCAGCAGGGGGAGCCAATACGCCTGGCGGGCTTCGCGCCAGCGGGCACACCGCTCCGTGCACAGCTTTATCAGGGCAGTACTCTGTTGGCGCAGACAGACGGCTCTGCGGGCGCTCAGGGGTTGTTTGAGCTTGCCCTGCCCGCGCAAAGTGCCTCCTATACAGAATATCGCATTTTGCTGTCCAGCGGCGGCGAGGTGATCGATGAGCTGGAGCGCGTGGTGTTCGGCGAGCTCTGGCTGGCCGGGGGGCAGTCCAATATGGCCTGGCAGTACGCCATCGCGCCGGAGGGCATCGCGGAGAGCAAGGCGGGCTATGTACCTGAGAGACCCTGGATACGGATGCTCCCGACGCTGTACGAATATGTCGAGGATCGCAAGCCCCCGCTGCTGCCCCAGGAGGACATCCCGGGCGCGCGGTGGTTCCGGGGCGACACGGAGGCGGCCTACGGCTTCAGCGCCGTGGCCTGGTATTTCGCCTGCGACCTGCAGGATGCCCTTGATGTGCCCGTGGGCCTGCTGGACGTGAACCTCGGCGGCTCGGTGATCTACAGCTGGCTCTCGCGGGAGGTCATCGAGGCCGACCCCGAGATCATGGCGGACGTGGCGAAGCTCTGGCGTTACCTCCCCGCCGCGGGCTGGGACAGCCGCACAGATTACGATCATCACCAGGACATGACCGCCAACTACAACAGGCGCGTCCATGCGCTGCGGCATTTCAGCCCGGCGGGCCTGCTCTGGTACCAGGGCGAGAGCGAGCTGTTCGGCCATGTGGGCCGCTCCCTGCCCTGGGACAGCAATATCTACCCGCGCGCCCTGACCCTGCTGCAAAACAGTTGGGCTGCCCTGTTCGGCAGGCCCGTGCTGCCGCTGGTCTGCTCCAACCTCGCGGGCTACACCTATTACAACGAGCGGCCCGAACAGCCGGGGCTCTTCAATGCCATGCTGGGCGAACTGGACGCCGCCAATCCCAACCTCGCCACCGCCGCCATCTACGATGTGCCCCTCAGCTGGGACTTGGGCGCCGACATCGATCCGGCCTACGGCGACCACGGCGCGGTACACCCGATCCATCCCTACCTGAAAAAGCCGGTGGGCGAGAAACTGGCCCTGGCGGCGCGGGGGCTGTGCTACGGCGCGGCCTTCGCCACGCCGGTGCTTCAAGCAGCGCAGGTGACAGATGGCGCGGTCCTCCTCACCTTCAAGCAGGTGGGCGATGGCCTGTACAGCAAAGACAGTACCCACCTGCGCGGCTTCACCCTCGCTGGGGCGGACGGCTATTATCACGAGGCCAAGGCCGAAATTATCGGCACAAACCAGGTGCGCGTGTGGCACGAGGGCATTCCAGAGCCCGCCGGCGCGGCCTATGCCATCGGGCACTTCAGCGGCAACGCGAACCTCTTCGCCGCCTTCGGCGGCGGCACCCTGGCCGCCGCGCCCCTGGTCACAAAGCTGCTGCCCGGCGCGGTCTATCTGGCCGACACCGACTGGCGCGGCTGCGACTTTGCGCAAATCTGGAAGCGGCAGTGGAATCCGGTGCTCGTTTCGTCCTTCAATCCTATCGGGCGCGGGGCGAAGGTCAGCTTCGTGGCGGACGGCGTCATTGAGGGCGCGGTGCGGCTGGAGCGGGACGCAGGCGGCCTGGGCTGCTTCGGCCTCGCCCCGGAGAATTCGCAGGGGGACTACTCCCGCGAAAAGAGCGTGTCGTTCTATGTGCGCAATCCAAGCGATCAGCCGCTGAAGCTCAGCGCCGTGCGCTTTTATACCAACGACGTCACGTGGTACAGCCCCGCCGTATGCGTGGAGATACCGGCGGGCAGCGAATGGCAGCAGGTGACGCTAGACTTGAACCGGCTGTATCTCTACGGCAAGGCCTTCACGCCCCTGTTGCCCGGCAGCAGTATGCTGCTGAGGGATGTCAAACGCATCGAGCTGCGCTTTGACGCGCCGCTCGGCAAAGCCTGCGTAGTGGACGTGGACGAGTTTCAGTTTATGCCACAACAGACGGAGGACAGCTTCGGCTACGATATAGGGCAAATTTTTTTGGCATTGCTGCACCCGCTGCGGACTGTTCTGGCCTTGATCATGACGCTGTTTTAAGGGGGATTTGACCCCGCAGTGCTCCGGCCCCGGCGGATTGAAACTGGCTGAGTTCATGGCTGAAAAAATGGATCTCAAAGCAGGTGCGCGGATGGTTGACATCGGCATCTTCATGGGCTATCAAACATGCTTTCTGGCGAAAGAATATGGCGTTGACATCGTCGCCGTGGATCCCGGCAGGTCCGGGAAATGAACCTGAGCTCTGTGGATTGCCTGATGCGCAATGTGGCCAGCTTCGGCGTTGTCAAGCAGGTCATCGGGGTGAAATCCCGCTTGCCTGACAGCCTGCTGCCAACGGATTGCTTCGATTTTGCCTTCTGTGCGAACACTCTCGAGATGATCCGGGGCGGCAGGGGCAAGGCCGCTTATCTGGCGGCCCTGAAAGAGATTCACCGCATCCTGAAGCCCGGCGGCACGTTCGTGTTGGGCGAGCCCATGCATCTGGACGTGCCTGTCCCCGCCGAGTTTAAAAAGCCTCTGAAGAAAAACGGCTGGGGCAAATGCTTTGCCACCCTCGAGGAGACGAAGCGGGCGGTCACCGAAGCGGGCTTTGCCATTGACGAAGCCGATACCTGCGGGGAAGCCCAAGCCTGGTGGGAGGAATTTGCCGCGTATACCTCGTATTGCGTGGAGAATCCGGCCAACAATGATGTGTCAATCATACGCGGGAACAACGGCCGATGGCTGTCGTTCGGGTATGTCATCGCGAAAAAGCCTTCATGCACCTAGTAGGCTCTAGTTGCGAAGCACCGGAAACACCTTTAACGCGTTCTCCCTGAACACGCCATGCAGCACTTCCACCGCAAAATCTTCCGTCATCTCGCGCCCCGCGACTTTGTCCGCCAGCACGGCGCAGATATTCTCCTTCGCCATGGATAGATGGCCGGGCACGCCGTCGTAGAAGAGAAAATCTCCGCCGAAGCCCAGGATTTTCGTGTATGGGACCACGTCGAGCATCTCGGAAAAGGCGGCGCGCACGGCACAGGGGGAGAGGAAGTGCACCCAGCACAGGTCGATGTTGACGTTGGTGTTGCTCTTCGCCAGGGTGATCAGCTCGCGCTCATAGGGGTATCCCATGTGGAAAATGTCGAAGGTCAGATCGGGGAATTTTTTGATCAAATTCAGCAGGAGCAGGGGGTCGCTGTTGCGCAGGGTGATCTCCATGCCCTCCTGGAGGCCCGTGTGTATCTGCACCGGCATGCCGGCCTCTTCGGCCAGTTGCAGTGCGTAATGGATCACGTAGTCCCGCAGGGGCGTTGTGAATTTGGCTGGATCCTCGTCCTTAATATAATCAGCATAAATGGCATTGGCGGTTTTGAAATCCACCTCCTCGAAATAAAGCGGACGCTCGTATGCCAGCCCGATCTTCAGCGACGCCAATCCCTCCGCGGCATGTTTCAGGAAGAGTTGGCGGTATTGATCTAGATATTCCTCCAGCGTCGGAGCCGGATTCGGGATGTCCGGGCGGGCGTAGCCGTCGGGGCGCCAGACCGGGGCGAACAACTCGGTCCGGGCCTTTTTCATGTCGTTGATCCAGGCGTCATTCAAAGCAATTTCGATATTGCATACATCCCGCATGATGCGCTTTTGGTACCGCGGGTCCGCCACGGCCGCCTTGAACTTCTCGCCCAGCGCCGCTATGGTGCGCCTGTTGATGCCGTCCTCGCCATATAAAATACGCACGGAGCGCTCCCAGGAGCGCAAATAAGCGGTGTTACGAATGTTTTGCAGGTAGGGCTCCACTAGGCTGTATCGCTCCTCGATATCCTTCTCAAGGTCGTCCGTTACGACCTTCAGCTGGCGGAAGGTCATGCCGCCGCTGACCAGGTGCGAGTTGATGTAGCACGAGAGGTAGTCGCGCAGGAAGTCGGGGGCGTCGCCGATATAATTTTTATAGGGCGATAAGTGTTCATGGGTGTCGATGATCTTGATTTTGTCCGCCTCCGAGAGCAGGAAGGTGTAAACGCTGTCCATACCGTGTTTCCTTTCATTGAATCAAAAGATCGTCCTCCACATCAGCTCCAAAAAGCTGCTGACATTGCCTTCGCTGCTCCTGCCCAGCTGAAGCCAGGTCCACATCTTGGGGAAGAGCAAGTATATCTTCAGCGCGTAGAAATCCCCCTTGTCGTCGCCCAAAAGCTCGTAGAAATCTTCAAAGAGCCTTTTGTTTGCGTTCATGCGCAGGCCGGTGGAAATGCGCAGCGGCCAGAATTCGCCGCGGAAGGTATCGGCTTTCCACATCCGATGGGAGGCCTCCTGCGCGGTGAAGCGCAGATATTCCCGGATGTATTGCCAGCCGCCGCCGAAGTATTTGTGAAGGAAATCCTCGTACAGCGCCTCCATGTCAAGATCGGGATCCCACAGCAGCCGGGCATACATATATGAGGGTTGAAAGCAGCATGGAAAAAAAGCTAGCCATGGCCAATGCTCCTTAAGAATTATTTGACCTTCGATATCAATCGCGCCAGTCGATGGGGGTCTCATGCCAGCTGGGGTTTTGCGTGAACAGAACGCCCTCGCTGCGGTAGGTGCAGCCCAGGGCCTTCAGATCGTTGTAAAGCCGCTCGTTTTCGCCCGTCCATTCGCTGACGGGGTGGAGCCAGCTGAATTCCGATTTCCGGTTGCAGGCCTTCCAATAGCGCCAGCCGGTCTGCGAGGCCAGCACATTGCGCTTGCAGGTCTCGTCCCCGGCCAATTCGATGGCCCTCCCCCAGAGCCTGTCGGCGTAGGCGATCTGGTTGGGCTTCAGGTCCAAAATGCCCTTGTCTGTGGGCGTCATATAGAAGGCCAGCCTGCGGTGGCGGCCCAGCCAGTCCGGCTTACCGGTGTTTTGGGACGTAAAATCGATGAATTCGTGGACATACTGCCAGCCGCCGCCGTACTGGGCTTTAAGGAAGCCGTTCATTTCCGCCTCATAGTCAATATCGGGATTATACATCAGGCGCGCGAGCAGGTAGGCCCGCAGGTGGCCGAAATCGGTGTCGCCCTGCCTGGTGTAGTTGCCCTCCTCATAGATGCCTTTGATGTCATGCCTCGCGAAGAACTGCATGTTCTTCTGCAGCACGTGGAGGTTGGGGAAGACGCAGTTGAAGTGCATATAATTGGTGGTGTAGTCCCAGATATAGAGGTTGTCGCAGATCGCCCTCCAGCCCTCGATGTCCTTGACGAAGGCCGCGTTGTCGGGGCAGTTGGGGTCGTCCAGGGGATGGGCGAAGCAGCACTCGATGGAACACAGCCGCACGATCACGTTGGGCAGGGGCTTCGTGATTTTCGGCGGTGTGCGGGTGTAGGTATAGGCGAAGGTATCGATGAGGGCCCATGGGTAATCCTCCGCGACGTCCTCTGCGATGGCGTTGATAAAGCGGATCATAGTGCCCGCGTGGGAGCCCTCCTCCGCGTCCACCGCCTTGCATTTTTCGCACTGGCAGTATTCCTCGTTGTCGGCCTGCGTGACGGAGATGATGACCTGCTCGCTTACGGGCTGCCCGCCGTTGCGGGCCAACAGGGCGCGCACCTCCCGGATCATCTCCGCGCGCATATCGGGATTGGTCAGGCACAGCTGCGTGGACTGGCGCTCGCCCGTGTCTTCCCGGTAGGCGAACCACTCCTTATTCGTCGTAAAGAAGCTATACGGGATAAGCATGCCCGGCATGGTGTGACAGACATATCCGCCGCTGGAGCCGTAGACATAGCCGTAGCTGCCGCCCCATTCCGCCGAAAAGCCGCCGCGGCGGGGGTTGCCGTTGAGGCCGTTGGCCACGCTGAAGGTCAGGTCGGAACAGCTCATCCAGTCCGTATCGCGGAAATCCGGAATCGGCGGCGCGAACTGTTCGTTCTCCACCGCGGCGATTTCTGCCGGGCCCTTGGGGATCACCCGCAGGTTGGCGGTATACCAGCGGCAGTCAAAGTATTTTTGCAGAAAATGATATACGCCGTAGAGGACGCCCCTGGACCCGCCGCCCGCAATGGCGATACTCTCGCCCCGGGCCTCGATGACATAGCCGTCGGTGCCCGCCTGTGAGACGTCGACGCCGCTGATTTGCCCCACCAGGATCTCGTTCGCGTCGGAAGGGGCGGCGGCTTCCGCCGCGGCATATGGCAGGCCGGTGATCTCGCTGAGGGTTGCCGCGAGTATGTTGGCCGCGTTGACCTCCGCCGGGCTTGCATCAGGGCCGTAGACGATGCTGTAATCGGCGATGGAGTGCTTCTCCACCGCGGCGGGCGCGGATTCGGGCACGGGGGTGAACTCCTCGATGGGCGGATAGATCAGGCAGACAATGGGGTTGACGAGGAACGAAAACGCGCAGACGATCGTGCTGAGAAAGACGATGCCGCCCTCTTTGAGGGAGAGCAAAATTTTCTCGAAATCCATGGGAATTCCTCCTTAACCAAATAGCCAAAGCCAAAGCATCTGGGGGAAGTTTTTGGCTTCTTTTGTGCTGCGCCCCAGTTGCCGCCAAGACCAGTACCGGGGCATCAGGTTGTAGATGCCCAGCCGCTCGGAATCCTCTACCGTGATGTAATCGGCCTCATTTGCTTCGTTGTGCTGCGTCACGCCGAGCTCCCAGATGTCGGCCAGCAGCTGCCGGTTGCTTTGCGCGTGTTTTGTGAGGAATTCGCCCTTGAGGGTATCCGCCTTCCACACCCGGTAGGATACTTCGGCGCGCCGGACGTTCTCAAGCTGCCAGCCCTCCTCTGCCAGGGCCTTCGCGTTCTCCCAAAGCGCATCGACATACTTGACCTCCCCGGCCTTCATGTAGAGCATGCCTTTGTTGCCGGGACCGTCGCAGCACTGGAAGTGGCGCGTGCGCCCCCAAACCTTCCTGCCGGTCAGTTCCTCGGAGGTGACGCGGATATACTCCCGGATATACTGCCAGCCCTCGCCATAGTATTTCGGCAGGAAATCGGCGAGGAGCGCGTCCATGTCCTGATAGGGGTCCCACAGCAGCTTCGCGTACAGCCAGCTGTTCAAAAGGGATAGGCTCATGTCGCAGCGCATGTTGGAGCAGTTGATCAGGCCGATGCAGTTGTTTTCGTAGAAATATTGGATGTTCGGCTGCAGCACCGCCCAGGAGGGGCGGGGAAGCTGGTAGTGGTTGTAATTGCATGGGTAATCGAATATGACGATGTTTTCGGTCACGTTTTTCCAATCCTGCAGCTGCTGCCGGTGCTTCGCGGACTGCTTCATCGCGCAGGTCTCCATCGGGTGGGCATAGCACACCCCGATGGGCGCGAAATACACAACTGCATGGTTGTCCAGCTTGGTTTTTTGCGGCGCGTCGATGGTGGCGGCATAGGCGAAGGTGCCGATCATCGTGTCGGAGCCGGCCTCCTTCAGCGCGGCGCAGACCCGGTTGATCAGCCGCACAAGGGTGCCCGCGGACTGGCAGCCCTCCTCGGCGTAGATGGCCTTGCAGGTTGGGCATTGGCAGGAGACGCTGCTGTCGTTCATCCCCATGCCGATGCAGCACAGGTCCGGGTCCTCAGCCACGCACGCAAGGGCGTAATCGATAAAGAACTGAATCACCGCTTCGTTGGAGAGGCAGGGGTTGTCGGGGATCCGGTTGCCCTTGGCGTCCAGCGCGTACCAGTCCGGATGCTCGCCGAAATACGTGTCCGGTGGCATGATGTAGTTCGCGTCATGGGTTGCGGTATACATCAGCGCGCCGCCGTATTCCTCTGGGTAAACCGAACCGGTGCTTCTGCCGTTGATCTTGTTGGCAAGGGCGTAGTCCGGCGAAAGGCCGCTCATGGTAGAGAGCGGGCCTACGATCTGCGGGTTGCGGAATTTGAACGCGGGCACCTCAAGCACGTCGATTTCCCGGGGGACGGCCACCACCGTCGTTTCGGGGACGATGATCACCTCGCTGGAAAACCAGCGGCAGCCCAGGAATTTCTGCAGGAAATCAAACACGCCGTAGAGGGTGCCGCGTTTTTCACCGCCCGCGATGACAACGCTCTCGCCGACTGCCTTGATCACGAAGCCGTCGTCGCCGAGATCATCGGGCGCTGCATAGCGGTTTGTATTGCCGACGATGATCTCCCGCTCCCCGGCAGACGCTTCATCCGTGACAATGGGCAGCTTGCAGCCGCTGATGCGCTCCAGGTATTCCTGCAGCTTTTCCGCAGCCGTGACCTCGGAGGGCGAAGCCTGCGCGCCCCGGACGATGACGTAACCGCTTTCGCCATCCTCGATGATGACCATCTTCGGGACGGTGTCTTCGATGGCCTCAATTTTCTTCGGGACAAAGGCCGCCATGGGTTTCGCCGAGGCGGGAACGATGCCGACAAGGAGCAGCAGCGCCAGCGCACCGGCCAGAATTTTCGCGGATCTACGCATGATGAGTCCTCCCTTTCTTGCTATATCAGTTTCCAGTAAGCTTCTTTGCCAGGCACCCCAAAACTTCATTGCGCCGCCCCCTTATTCAATTTTCACATCTACATTGTAACGGGCATACCGGGGGTTGTCAAGCTTTTTCCCGCCGTTCATGGCGCGGCGATACATAAACCCGAAACAACTTGCGTTCCACTTCTTGTTTATGTTATGCTCCAATAGAAGCATCGCAGAAGGAGGAACACAATGAGCGATTTTTGGCTTGCCGTCACGAAATTTTTACCCCTGTTGTCTCTGTGGGGGCTGTGATCGCCGGCTTCGGAGAAGACCGCCGCGGAAATCCTGGCGGAAACACTCAACTGTCGTTGTGGCGGCGGCGCTAGCGGTGCAATACGCAAAGAACCAGAAGCGCAAACTGCTGCCCATACTCCAAAGCGCGGAGGTATTGATGCGAAATGGCTATACCATTGAGCAGCTGCAAAAAAGCGACTATCAAATCATTGAGGACTGCGAAAAGGAGGTCACCTTCGAAATTCATGGCCCCGCCTGGCCCCTATAACGCAAGAAAAGCCCGTGTTTTGGGCTTTTCTTGTGTATCCGCCAAATGGCAGGCCACCTATTCTATCGAGATATTCCGCACATAGGCCGAATACCGGCCAACATCCCCCCCGTTGTCATAGACCACGCGCACTTCCTTGATCACGGCCCCCGGGATGTACATTCCAAGGTCGACGGTGATGGGTACCCACACCCCGGTGGTCTCGGTCCTGGGCTGTTTGGGGTGGACGCTGACCTCGTTCTGGTCCACCGCGCCGCTGTCGCGCAGGTTTCCTCCCCCCTCAAGAACTAAGTCGACGGCGACATAGCGGCCCAGCTTGTTGTCCGTGTAAAATTCGTAGTTCAGGGCCATGCCCGGCTTGATCTTGATCCTGTCGTCGTCCCCGAATGCATATAGGGAATGATAGGCAAAGGTGCGGCCTATGGGGCCGACGATGCCCGTGATATTCACCGCCATCCCGCCGTCCTTCGTGACGATATCCGCCTTGGGACTCAGCACGTTTTCGCTTTCCTGCGGGGTGGGCTTGGACGCATATTGGTAAATGAAGCTGTCCCCATAGGTGCCCACCTCCTTCGGGTCAATCCGGGGCGTGAACTCTCCCTGCTCCCGCTGGTCGTGCAGAGGCGAAACGCAGGTGAACGCGTCCCCGCCCACCGCGGTGGCCGCGAAGATGACGACGTCCCCGTCATCCGGTAGCATGATTACCGCTGCATCAGTAATATCGAACGTATACAAGAACATGTAAGTAGACGCTGCGATGTTGTCCTGCCCCGCCGTATGCCGGTGCGTCGTCTTGAAGGCGGGCACCTGCTCCTTGACATAGCCGCTCTGCTCCAGATCGTAGAGGTCCCACGCCGCCACATTTTCCGCGAAATCTGCGATTTCGAGGGTGACTGCCCTGCCATCAACAATGAAATCCGCCTGTTTATCCCCGTTCACAGAAGCCGCCAGCAACTTAAGCTGCGTATATCCCGCCGGCAGCGAAACGGTCTGACCCGCCGCACGCACCGCGTTCATGCTGCCGTCCGTCTTATTGCCGGTCTTGTATGTTACACCCGCGAACAGGATCTCCTCCGGTACCAGCTCCGAGGGGTAACAGTCGCTCTGGACAGTTAAGCCGCCGTCGGATTTGTTATCATTGCCGGAATAGGCGTCCACGTTGTAGTACGCGGACAGATCAATCGCCTGCGTGTCCTTTCGCGCGGCAGAAGCGCCGGGGGCTTTCAAGGTCAGCGCGAAGGATTTCACGCCATATTTCTCGATATCGAAAACCAATGCGCCGCCCTCCACGCATGCCTGGCCGATCGACTCTTCCGATGCATACACCTCCCGGGCGCTCACAATTCCCTCGCCCAGGGTGAAGCGCACGCCGGACTGTTTTTTGCCGCTGCCCTCATTGAAGCGCACGATGATCTCATCGCTGCGCTCCGCTTTTTTGACTGCCCGGACAAGCACCTGCTCCGTGTTCAGACCGCCGAAGCTGTAGCGCCCTCCCAGCGGCCCGGCGTGCGGGGCGGTCTGGAACGCGTTCATGGGCTGGTTGAAGGCCGCGGCCTCGAGCTGCACGCCGGAATTGTTCCACGCGCCCGCGTGGCTGTAGATCGCGTAGGAGAACCGGTTTTCGCCCACCTCCTGCACGTGCTGCCCTGCCACCTCGGTGATGTAGCCGTGCACGAAGTCGCCCTCCGGCGTGTGGATCAGCGACAGCCGCAGCGTGGAGTCGTCCGGCTTGTCGATGCCCACCTTGCCGTCGTTGATAACCGCCACGCCATAGCTGTTATTCTTCGCCGTCAGGTCGGCCCATTTCTGGTGTGGCACCTCCGCTTTTCTGTGTTCGAAGGTGCCGCCCTCGCTGTTGTTGCCCCGCTCGATTACGCCCAGGCCGAGGTCGTAGGTCGCGGTCTTGTTCGCGCTTGTGAAGTCGAACTCCGCCTTGAGCAGCGTGGCTCGCTCGTTCCAGTCCACAACATTGTCGATCACTACGGATTCGCCGCCCGCCGCCAGGGCCACCACCTGCGAATAGGTGGAATAGCGAAATTCCCGCTCGATGCGCAGAGCCACACGCGCCGGGCCGGATTCCTCGACTGTGATGATGGGCGTCCCCGCCACATAGCGCTTGGGCGCCTTGCCGAAGTAATCGCTGAATTTGATCTCCCAGGCGGGCCAGCGCATCGGGTCATCGCTGAACTGCGCCAGGCGCACCGGTGTATTGAGCAACTCTTTATTCAACTTTTTATCGATGATGCTCGCGATATCGCCGTTGGCGTCGATCGTTACGGTGTATTTCCCGTTTTCCAGGACATTGCCGTCCATGCGCAGGTCGGTCGCAAGCGCGCAGGGTGCATCGGAGAGCCGTACATCATAGACCCTGTAGCCCATGGAATCCACTGTCGCGATAAAGAGTATCGTATATTCCGCGCCGTCTTTGGCGAGAATCTGCGATGGGACTTCATTGCCCGCATCGTCGAACACGCGGATAAAATCGGGCTGGGAGGGAATCTCCAGGGTAGCCTCCACGGCGGACGTGCGCTTTGCCGCCACGGGGTTGTTCACCACCAGGGGGATGCCCTGCGCGCGCGTATCCAGCAGGGAGGCGACCCCCGCCGCGCCACTCTCATACTCGGCGGCGAACTGCATGCTGTCCACCATCAGGTCATTCCAGGTGCGCTGGTAGACCGTGCTGTTGCTGGTGCCCGGCATGTCGTCGTGGAATTGGTGCGACACGAGGTTGGTCCAGATTTTCTCCATCTCCGCCTTCGGATAGTCCAGGGCGCCCAACCAGCTTGCCGCCGTGAGGGAGCGTTCCGCCGCATCCGCCAGCTCCTCCGCACGGCGGTTCCAGCGCTTTGAAATCGCGCGTGAGGTGTACCCGCCCGCCGCGTGGTGGTGCAGCAGCAGTTCCCCGCTGTAGGAGCACAGCCTCTTCCGCTCACTGGGTGTGATGTCCCTGAACACCTGCTCCGGCGACGCGAACTGTATCCCGACCCTGCCCAATAATGGGGAGTCATTGCCGAAGTTGAACAAGCTGATCAACCAGGCCAGGGGCGCGAACTTTTTGGGCTGAACCCCGGCCTCCTTCGAGATCGCCGCGACAGTCGTCTCGGAGGGCGGGCCGCCGCGGTCGCCGCTGCTGCCATAGAGGGCGACGCTTTTGCCCGCCGGGCTCCCCAGCAGCCGGAGCAGCGTCTGGTAATCCTTCACCGCCCCGTAGTCGAAGCGGCTGGTGTAGTCGTTCCCGTTGATGTTCGCCAGGATGCCCTTGCCGTCCGGGCCATACCACATGCCGATGTCGAAGGGCAGCCGCTCATTCGGGAAGGTGTTGCCCCATGTCAGCTTCTGCGTGGTGAAGCCGATCAGGTTCGCGTGGTTGGCCACGGAGGGCAGCGCCCAGCCGAAGCCGAAGCAGTCCGGCAGAAAGATGTCCCCGGAGCGCCTGCCGAAGGTGTCTTCGAAGTAGTTGTTGCCGTAGAGAAAGTTGCGGAACAGCGCCTCCGGCGAGGGCGCGTTCACGTCCCCGTTCTCCAGCCCGCTGCCAATGGGGTTCCAGTTGCCGGAGGCCACGTAACGTTTCAGCCGCTCGAAGCGCTCCGGGTAGTACTCTTCCATCAGTTGGTAGCGATAGGCTCCCTCAAAGTTGAACTGGTAGTCGGGGTATTTGTCAATCAGCGCAAAATTGCTGTCCATGGTGTGCGGGATGAACTTCTCAATCGTCTCTTCCAATGGCCAGCTCCAGACGGTGTCCAGGTGTGAGTTGGCCACGGCATAGATCGTCTTGTTTGGGCAGACGGCCGAGGTCGTGAGCAGCAGCAGGGACAGCAGGTGAGTCAGGATGATTTCCCAGATTTCAGGTTGCATGGCCGATTTCCTCTCTTGTTTCTACTCCAATTATAGTTATATCACATCCTTGGGCGCGGCGCAATAGATGCCGGTGAAATAAATAAAATCCATTGACGAGGCGATATTTTTTTGTTACAATTATATTCGGCTATTCAATCAAGAAAGGCGGTGCCTCCATGGCGATCTTTATGACGGTCCTCTGCGGCATACTTCTGTTCCTCCAGTCGCTTCTCGTTCCGGTTCTCTACGACGTCCCAAAGGGGCCCATCGATTACGGCGGAGGCTTTGCGGCGCAGGAGGAGACCGCGCTTGAGAACCCCCTGATGTTCTTCGAGGGGGGGCGGACGGACTATTGCATCGTCCTGCCGGACGGCGAGGTGCCGCCTACATTCCACACGGGCGCGCGCTGGCTCGTGGAATTCGTCGAAAAAATGACCGGCGTGACCCTGGAAATCAAGCGCGTATCCCAGGTGAACCCGGGGGATAAATTCATCGCCCTGGGCTACACGGGCCTGGACGGCGGCGGCCTGGACACGCAACTGGCGCTCCTGGAAACCAACGAGGCCTTTGTCAAGAAGGTCATCGGCGACAACATCTTCATCACCGGCCTGATGACCGGCAGGGCCACGGACCGCGGCACCATGTACGGCTGCGCCAGCTTCATCGAGGAACAGCTGGGCTGCCGCTGGTTTGAACCCGGCAAAAAGACGGCCCCGGCCAAATCCGACATCGCTGTCGACCGGAACCTATGCGACGTGCAGAACACCTTCTTCGACTACCGTGACGCGTACTACGCCACCATCGTCGAGGATCCCGAGTTTAAGGCGTTCCATAAGCTCAACTCCTTCATGCACAACGGGATGCCCGAGGAATACGGCAACTGCGTGGACTACATCGGCTTCTGCCACACCCTGGAGTGGCTGGTGCCCGCCACGCTGTACGGCGACAACCCCGAGCTGTTCTCCTACAGGAAGGACGAGGGCAGGCGGACAACCTCGCAGCGCTGCCTTTCCAACCCCGAAGTTTTGGAGACCGCCATGCGCAGCGTGCGCAGCTGGATCGACAATTACGGGCGCGCGGGCGGGATCGCGGCCCACAACATCATTGTATCCATCACCCAGTTGGACAACGACGGCTATTGTCAATGCGAGGAATGCGAGGCCCTCGACGCGAAATACGGCGGCCCTTCCGGCACCAATATCTGGTTCACGAACCAGTGCGCGCGGCTGATCGCCGAGGAATACCCGGAGGATGACATCCTGGTGGATACCTTCGCCTATACCTATACCGTGGAGGCCCCGACAGTGATCGACCCCTCGGGCGACAACGTGCCCGACGAGAACGTCATCGTGCGGGTATGCACCATGGGCTGTTGCTTCAACCACCCCCTGCGGGACTGCGGGCGCACCAGGAACGATCCCGGCCCCTTCAACTCCACCATCTTTGCGAATATGGAGCCGAAGGCGAGCGAGATGGCCAGGATCATGAATGATTGGGATAAACTGTGCCGCATGAAGGGCGCGCAGATGTACGTCTGGAACTACAACACCAACTTCAAGTTCCAATCCACGCTCTACCCGAACCTCCACGTGCTTTCCGACAATCTGCAGTTCTTCTACGAGAACAGCGTGCGCGGCGTATATGAGCAGGGCTTCGACTCCCTGGGCCAGTATCCGGGCAGCGGCAGAAACGGCGAATTCGTGGAGCTGCGGGCCTATATCGCCGCGAAGACCCTGTGGAACCCCTATGTCAACGTGAACCAGGTGATGGCGGAGTTCATGGAGGCCTACTACGGCGCAGGTGCCCCATACGTCAAGGAATTCCTGGATTTCTACACAAGACGTGCCATCGCAACGTGCCACATCAACCTGTTTGCCCGCCCGGAAAAGAACCCGTACATCAACCCCCTCGAAGCCAGAAAAATGGACTGCCTCTTTGACAAGGCCGAGATGGCTGTGAAAGACGACCCCTATCAGCTGATGAACGTCATGCGCACCCGGCTCTGCCTGCGGTACTACAAGGCCAATATGATGATGTGCGAATATTCCCTGCTGAACCCGCTGCGGGTATCCTACAGCAAAAAGCTGTGGGAGGACAGCCTCATGCTGGGGCTCGATAGCTACGCCACCAACGGCATGTACGTGCCGGAGGGCTACGCGTGGCTCTACCGCCCCTACGACTGGGCCCGCCCGAACTCATGGATCCAGAGTTTTGATATGGACAGCGCGGTGTTCATGAACTACGATGAAACCGCGGCTTGGCGCGCGCAGAACCGGGAGGGATGGAAGCTGCCCTATGGCGGCGACAAGCTGCTGCGGGGATGATGCGGTGTTTTCCAAATAAATAAAGAAACAAACCTGTTTTTCTTGGCTTCTCATGCCTCGAAAAACAGGTTTGCCTATTACTCATAACCAATATTCCTCTGTTGTTCTTTTGGAGCTTATTATACATCAAGGGTAAACAGCTCTGTAAAAGCAAACGTGCGGCAATCCACAAGGCCGCGGTTGGTGAGGCGCAGCTCGGGAAGACAGGCCAAAGAGGTCAATGCCAGGGTCATATACGGTGAATTTATCTCGCAGCCCAGTGCCTTCCACGCGGCCTCAAGCGCCCTGACCTGCATGCTTAATTCCTCCGCGCCGCAGTCGCTGATCAGCCCGGCCACCGGCAGCGGCACCAGCGCCAGCACCTCGCCGCCCAGGGTGGCGCACAGCCCCCCGCCGCAGTCCCGCAGCGTGTTGGCGGCAAGCGCCATGTCGCCATCGGAAACCCCGGCCACGAGCAGGTTGTGGGCGTCATGGGCCACGGTCTGTGCCACAGCGCCCCGCCGGATGCCGAAGCCCGTAACAAACCCATATCCAAACGTGCCGGCGCCGCTGTGCCGCTCGAACACGAAGGCTTTCGCAATATCGCGGGAGGCGTCCGCCTCCACGCGCCCATCCTGTACCGCAAGCTCCATGATGCGCTCATGATTGCCCACTCTATTTGGGATAACTTCAATGACGCGCGCTTTGGCTTGCCCGGATTGGCAGGGTGCAGCTATTTTAAAACTTTGCGCCGTGACGGGAGGCAAGTTCATGCTTGCGCGGGCCCAGGTGGGGTACTCAAAAGCTTCGACCTGCTCCAACAGGCACCCGTCTTCTGCGACCAATTTGCCGTCGATCATCACTTTCGTCACGCGAAATTCGGCAAGGTCACCCTCGAGGAATACGATGTCCGCGCACTTGCCGGGGGCAATGGAGCCGAGCTCGCCGTCCATGCCAAAGCACTGCGCGCAGTTGATGGTCACCATCTGCAGCGCGGAAATGGGGTCGATGCCCTCCTCCACCGCCCGCCGCAGGATGTGGTCCATATGCCCGTTTTCAATGAGCGTGTCGGGGTGCGTGTCGTCTGAGATGAGCACGGCAAAGCGGCTGTCCATGATCTCCTTCAAAGCGCCGGAGGTCTCGTGCAGATCGTGCCAGGCGCTGCCCTCGCGCAGCATGGCGTACATCCCCATACGCATCTTGGCCAGGGCGTCCCGCGCGTTGGTCGATTCATGGCAGCAGCGCACGCCGGACGCGGCATACGCCTGCAGCATATTGCCGCCATCCGGCATGGAGAAGTGGCCGGTGACGCATTTGCCGGCCCGTAGCGTCTCGCCGAGCTTCACGTGCACGTCGGTGTCGCCGAACACAACACCGGGGAAATTCATCATCTCGCCAAGGCCCACAACCCGCTCCCAGGCCATCATTTCCCGCACATCGGCGCCGGTGATCTCCGCGCCGGCATCCTCGAAGCCGGGCACGGCGGGCACGCAGGAGGGCACGGTGATCATCGTCTTCAGCGGCGTGCGCAGGGAGTCCTCTATGAGCAGCTCCACGCCCCGTTGGCCGAACACGTTGCATATCTCGTGGGGGTCCGCGTAGACGCCGACGGTGCCGTGGGGCACCACGGCCCGGGCATACGAACGCGGCGTCATCATGGACGACTCAATATGCATGTGGCCGTCCAGAAATCCCGGCGCGATGTACGCCCCCTTCGCGTCGATCACAGCCGTGTTCTCCCCGATGCAGTGCCGGGCGCCGCCTACCAGTGCGACCCTCCCCTGCGCGATGGCCACGTCGGTGTGCTCCATAATCTCACGGGTACATACGTTGACGAGCCTGGCGTCCCGGATGACTAAGTCCGCCGGGGACCGCCCCATGGCCACGGCGGCCAGTTCCCTGCTCGCTTCCCAAAGCGGCTTTTTGTAGAATGCGTTTTGCATGGGGGCACCTCCCAGTTGTTTTTATAGCAAAAAAATAACACATCCCATAGAGTATATCATGTTTCCGGTGTTGGTGCAATCTTTTTTACATAACCCATTTCTTCATCCATTGCTTGGCGAGTAAAGGAACTGGACGCCATCTCTCTTTCAGCGTACCATACCCCTGCATGTTGAAATCGGTGTTATTCATTTCTTCCCACAGCGTCAGGAACTCAACTGTCTCCTGCGCCCGTAACCACGCGGCAACGTTGAGTATTTCGTTGACGGCAGGAGGGGGGAGGGGTTCAAATCGGCCCGCCCCATCAAAGTGGGCAAATCGGAACGCCAGAGATATCGGAAACCTTATACGGCCCTATCCAGAGGAAAATGCCGCAGACCATTGGCCTGCGGCATTTTTGTAATGGCCTTCAGCTATATCTCTTTCCGCTTGTAAATTAAATTCGCAGCCAGCGCAGAAAACGCCAGCAGCGCCAGACCACCCAACACACCGAGGATCGGCGCAAGATAACTCTTGTTGGCGAAGAATTTGAGAAATAAGCTCAACTCGTTCAGGGTATTCTTCCTGCGCAGGATGAGCATGGTGAACAGCACGATCAGGTACATGGGCAGCATCGTGAAAACGTAGGCTTTCGCGTAGGTGAATTTGAAATAGATCGGGTAGGAGACGCCCGTCGCGAAGCAGTAATAGAGGAACGACAGGCCCAGCGCGATCCAGAAGGAGGTCCAATCCAGGGTGACATCGCGGACTTTCGCGATTGCCATGGCGAACGCAGCGGCGATGACAAGATGTGCCGCGCCGATGGCCAGGGCATATAGATACCGACCCGCGATCATCTCCGATTTCCGCAGCGGCAGGATGCCGTACAGTTTTTCGCTGTGATTTTTCTCATGCGTGGAAAACACCATGCTGCCCGTGAACACGCCGAACACCATCACCAACGCAAGCGTGATGATCGGTTGACTGGTCACCGCGCCAATCGCGATCGCGGCGACGAACATGAACGCGGAGGTCCGCAACGACGGTCTGACCGCGTAAAAATCCAGCTTGACGGCATTGAGGACCCTATTCATGGGCCACCCCTCCTTTGCTGATATAGACAAGGACATCGTCGATGTCCCGGACATCCTTGAAAGCACGAAAATGCTCCAACAGGCCATCTCTATGGCCGGTGTAGAAAATTTTTCCGTGGTCGATTACCGTGATATAGTCGGCGATGCGCTCCAGGTCGGAGGTGATGTGCGTGGAGAAGAACACGCTCTTCTCCCCGCCCGCAACATATTCCCGCAGGATGTCGAGCAGTTCGTCGCGGGCCACAGGGTCCAGTCCACTGGTGGGTTCGTCCAGGATCAGCAGCTTTGCGCCGTGGGACATCGCCACCGCGAGCATAAGCTTCATCTTCATGCCGCGCGACAGATCTTTGATCTGTTTGCCGGGCGGCAGATCGAACTGTTTTAGGTATGCGCCGTACAGCTTGCTGTCCCATCCGCTGTAAAACCCGTGGATCACCTTCTCAACCTCCTGCACGCGCCAGGTGTCCACAAAAAAGATTTCGTCGAACACGGCGGCCAACTCCTGCTTGACGGCCAACTCGTCCCGTTGGTTGTCCAGCCCGAAGATTTTGATCTCGCCGCCGTCGCGTGCCGCCATGTTGAGGATGCAGCGGATGGTGGTGGTTTTGCCTGCGCCATTCTGCCCGACAAAGCCCATGATGTTCCCGGCGGGCAAGACAAAGGACACGGAATCCAGCGCGAAATCGCCATAGGATTTGTGGAGGTTTTGCACCTCCAGCGCAGTGCTCATATGGTTTGCCTCCTTCTATAATATATTTACGGTAACAGGCGCGGCCGCCAGCCGTGTCTGTTGTCGCATTCGCGCCAAAGCTGTAGAATGGGAGAGCAATTGGATTGCGATGCCTCCAGGGGCCTTGCGCCCGTTTGAAAATCAGTAGCCATCTCTCTCAGTCGCAGCCGTTCGATTTACGCAGGTACACCGCAAGCGCGTTGGAAACCCTGGCATACAACATCAAGGCTCTGGGTTACAACGACGGGGGCGAGGTGCGGGAGTATACGCCGGTTGAGGCCGCGCGCATGAAACTCAAGCAATTCAGTCGCCAGTACCACCTGTACAGCAAGATGAAGGTGCAGTATTTCGTGCCGAGGAAGCGGCAGCCAGTTTCTTTCGTTCTGTATCTGATGCGTACTGGATAGCCCTGTTGTTCTCCGTTTTTCATGGTGGGTTAGAAATGTGTGTGGGGTACATTTCTTCCAGACCCGCCTTAGCGGGTTAACAAGGCTTTCGATAGCACCTGCAGCCTCTACGATCAGGCCGCGCCATTGTCTAACACGCAATGCCGCAATATTTTCGGCCCGTGCTGATCAGCGCGGAGAAATTCCTCGCCGCACCAACCGCAGGTGACCTGCTCCCGTGTCGCCGACATTGCTTTCAGGTAACATTCCCGGCTGCAATATTTCCCGCCGTGTCAACAATCCGCGCTGAACGCTTGCCCGCAACACAGGCATTCCTTCGGCTGATCCATCATTGGCCTCCATAAAATTAGAGTCGAGCCTTTGGCTCAACCCTAATTGTAGCAGACAGACGGTAATACTCCTAGGTTCGAATCTATTTGACGCTTACACGCATCTTTCAAAGTTTAGGTCGCTTTTTTGGCTTCGGCATCTTTTTCAAGCAAGCCTTCTGTAATGGTACGCCGAAAAAGATACCACTGCGCTGGACAGGCTCTCTCGTTCCACGAGCATTCTATCATAAAATGAAACCGAATGCAAGCCCTAATAGTTGACCACGCGCAGCTCGAAGTACG
>Ga0123353_10000226_pt1 | contig 71112 bp, 75 predicted proteins | sample TergutLab28metaG_3_FD_92763 | JGI IMG/M metagenome (GOLD analysis project Ga0123353, IMG submission 92763) | Labiotermes labralis P3 segment gut microbial communities from Petit-Saut dam, French Guiana - Lab288 P3 | ecosystem: Host-associated > Arthropoda: Insects > Digestive system > Gut ... | reverse complement strand
TCGGCGGTACGTCTCAATTATGAAACACAGCTCTTACTCGTGCAAACTTGTTCGGGAATCTCATGCACCTCTAACGTCCAGTCACGCCGCTCTACTCCGGAATTCACTTTTGCGATTCACAAAGCTGTAAATTCGAGGCCAAGGGGATTGACAAAGAATTGTATATAATATATAAACATTTATCTCCGTTAATAATAGGGACACACTCTATTTACATGGGAGACATAATTTTCAGGAGGAAATATGTACATGAGCAAGATGAAAAAGATTCTTTCGTTCCTTCTCGTCTTTGCGCTGCTGTTCTCCGTGGTGCCGGCCCTGGCTGCAAACGTGGAACAAGCGCCCGAAGCGCAGGTCGCCGGAAGACCGATCAGGACGGAGAGCGTCTCCACCGGTCCGACGATAGGCGCATCCGGGTTAACCGCAGTGGATATGGACGCCGTGCGTGCGCAGCGGATACCCAATCCGGCAGGCGCAGAACGCGTGGATCTCAGCCTGATGGCAGAAACGAGCATCATGGATTATGATGTTCTCGGGAGCGGCATAAGCATGGAAGGTCTCTCCGAAGAAGACGCCTATGTGCTTGAAATCGCCGAGTCTCTCACCGAACCCGCAGGTTTGCAGATGGAGAAGGGCAAGGACACGGTCGACGTCATCATCTGGCTGTCCCAGCTGCCCGATGCGCTGGAACCGCGCTATACCACCATGGGCGTTCAGGATGTCGCGTATGAGCAGGCCAAGGCGGATGCCAAGGCCGCGCGCATAAGCTTAAATGCCGACACAAAAATTGAGGTTACGCATAATTACAACTGGGTATTCGCAGGTCTCGCCGCAACAGTTCCGGCGGACTATTTGGATACCTTGGCCGCAATGCCCGGTGTCTACTGCATCACGGCAGACATGGAGCATGAGATGGAATATACCTTGGATCCGGGTTATGCCACCCCCGGCAACCTGGGTGCGCGCGATCTGTTCCGGCTCCATGAGCTCCACGGGCGCGGGATTGTCGGCACGGGCGTCAACGTCTGCGTTATGGACAGCGGCATACAAGCCACTTCCGGCGGCACCGTAGCCTCCCACCCCGATTTGGCGGCTGCCTTTAAGGGTGGCTGGGATTATCGCGGCTACGCGCTGGGTACGCCGGACGGCAACCACGGCACCCACGTCGCGGGCACCATTGCCAGCCAAGGCGCCAGCTCCCTCGGCATGGCACCCGGCGTCAACCTGTATATCGCGCAGATTTTCCCCAGTGCCACCCAGTCCAAAGTTTTGGCGGCGATTGAGGATATTACGCAAAGCGGCGAACCCGGCGGCCATCTCCCCAAGATGGATGTTGTCAACTGTTCTTTCGGCCAGACGGGCAACAACTCCGCCTATGACGCGGAAGCCTATCAAATGAACAATGCGGCTCTCATTGGCACCATGTTTGTCGTCTCCGCCGGTAACTACGGCAGACGCCAGACCGACTCCTATGCAGGCGATAACTATCGTTCTTCTTACACGGTCAACGCGCCCAGTTCGGCAGCCACATTCGGCATCTCCGTCGCGGCGAGCGAATACGGCGGCAACGGCTTGAACGGCCGCCGCGCCACGCTGGAAGGCCGGGTATTTGATGTAGTCAATGAGAACAGCGATGGGTTGCTTCCCGCTTTGACCAGCGACTGGTTTGTCGGCAAGCAATACTATGTTTGCATGACCGGCGTCCCCGCAACGGGGCAGACGGTGACGACACAGGCCATGCTCAATAGCCTGCCCGCGCTGAACGGCAAAATCCTCGTCGTCGGCCGCGGCATTGAGTTTACCGCGTATTGGAACGCTGCGGTCAGCAAGGGAGCGGGCGGCGTTATCTGCATCAACCGCGATGAAGACTTCATCACCAATATGGGCTGGACAGCCACAGGCACCCCTTCGGCGTTTGCCACTATGCCGGCCTTCTCCGCGAAAGTAAGCGCGTATACAAGCGTATTCAGCAATTACAGCAACGGTGCCACAACCCCGGCGGCAACGGCCTGCGTCTCTTTTTCGGTACCGATGGCCAACCAGGTCACAGGCTTCTCCTCCATCGGCCCCGTACAGCAAACGGGCGCCATTAAGCCGGACATCATCGCGCCGGGCGAGAATATCCTCAGCACCGACCTGAACGGCGGCTATACCTATATGGGCGGCACCTCCATGGCCGCGCCCTGTATCACCGGTCTCTATGCCCTCTTGAAGCAGCAGTACCCAACCGCGACGACTGCGCAGCTGAAGGCGCGCCTGATGAATACGGCGGATCCGTTCGCGTTGAACCCCAGTGCCGTCTATCCGGCAGCGGATGGCAATACCCGCTCGCAGATCTCCGTTTGGGAACAGGGCGCAGGCTTTGTGAATCCCGTCCGTGCGGTTGACACGAACGTGATCATCACCGTCGCCAACAATGTCACCAACGGCAACCAGAGCTCCGGCTATGTTGCGGGCACCATGGCAAGCTTCAGCTTCCATCAGCAGCCTGCGAATGCAATTACACCGGCCATCGTGGCGACTGTAACGGGCGCGTCCTCTTTCACGGCTACCTCCTTATCCCGTGACAATACGCGCTATTCCCTGTCCTCCGCCGGTGTCGTGACGCCCGTCATTACGCCCCTAAGCGCAACCACTTTCTCCGTGGCTCTCGATATCGCGTCCTCCGCGGCGCAGGGTCTGTATGAAGGCTATATCCGGGTCACGGCCAACGGCGAGGATTATTACCTCCCCTGGGGCGTGCGTGTAGGCGCAGCGGTGATAACGCCTCCCGAGGGACCACCCATGGTCATCGATGTTCCGTGGCTCATCTTCCCCGACCATCCCACCATGGTTGGCTATGGCAATGACGCCATCGCCGATGATGTTGACATCAGCACGATGAACACTGTTTATCTGCAGTTTGAGAGTTTGGCTGAACTGAACGCGGTGGATGTCATAACATCCGGCGGATCTTCCTATTTTGAAATCTTTCTGCTGAAGAGGCCCAATACAAGCTCAGCAAGCTTTGGTTATAAGTACAGGGTGAATTTGGGCGGCACATACAGCAACCTCGGTGAGTTCTATGCTACCCGGGGCTGGGCTCCCTCGACGCTTACCCAGATTACCATCGGGCAGGTAGCGGATTATTATTATACCGCCACCAACACATGGTCAACCACGCCGGCGGCAAGTCTTCGCGTCGCGAACGGCAACTATATGCTCGGTCTTTCAAGGAACGGGGGTTCGGTAGGTTATCGTACTTTGTTTGGATTTGTCGTAAGCGGCAGCCGTCCGACCGTGACCTATTACAACGCGGCGTCGACGCCCAATGCGACGACCTTCGGCGCGGTGGACGTCACCACCAATAACCAGACTGTTTACATGAAGCCCTATCCCAAGGGTGCGACGGAAGCCACCATCATGGGCGCCATCATGAGTCCTGCGATAAAGGCCGGATACGATGTCCTGTTTACCTGGTGCGGCGCGTTCCTGATACAGACCGGTGAGCTCTATTATGTAAACCATGGCTTCAACGCGTTCGAGTACCGCGCAAGTGCAACCGCGCCCTTCGGCATCGGCATAGTGGATGACGACAACTTCATCTGCTATTCCTCCACTACAAACGGTATGTTTGCCTTCACGCTCCCCGTTTCTTCGCTCAGCACGACGCAGGACGGTAGCGGCAACCGCTATTTCTTCAACTACTCTGTGAACTCGGGCGTGGTCACCCATGGCGGCGGTGCCAATCACGCGGCGTATGCCGTCGATGGATTTGCCCCCAGGTGGTGGGATGGGGATGATTATAACGACCCCAACTACTATACGGCAGGACATGCGTTCAGCGCCAACACGTCCGTCCCCTATGTGCGGGAACATGCGTCGATAGGCCCCATCATCCTGCAATTGGATACGAACGTGCCCGCCGCAATCACCGCCGGCGCACCGAACCCGCGCTGGGAGACACGCTTCACCGCGCCCTATACCGGGATCTTTACCTTCACCAGTCTGAACAATGGCTCAGGTGTAACCCAGAGGGATCCCATTGCGTGGAAGGAGAATGGGTTCGCGTATGCTTCGAATCCCGAGAACTTCTGGGGCGATGAGGAGGCCGGAAACGCCAACTATCAGTTTACAAGACACATGACAGCCGGCGAAACCTTCATCTATTGGACGGGCTTGTATGGTTCCGCGCTCACCACAGCTGGAAACTATGATGTGCGCGTGACGGGTGTACCCGATCCTTTGGAACCCATTGAGTTAATTCTGAACACAAGGGTACCCGTGGAAATAATCAGCGCGGGTCGCCGCGAAGTGTTCTTCATAGCACCGGAGGAGGGGCTTTACACCTTCTCGGCGCACACCAACTCGTCCTCTAACCTAAGTGACAACATTAACGACTCGGAACCCTATGTCGCTGCAACCGGCACGAACAGATACTTAGGGGATGGCAGCATAGGTACGACTTGGAATGACGAAGCAGACGGATACCACTATGCATTCGTCCAGTACCTTACGGAAGGGCAGAAGTTCACATATTGGTCAGGTGTATATGATTCCGTTGGCGTGAATGGCATCTATGATGTGAAGGTTTGCTTCCCTCCGATACACACCCTGACGGGCGAGGAAAAAACCGTTGACCTTGCGACCTTCAACCTTGCGAGCGACACGGTCACCTGGTCCATAAGCCTGAACGAAGTTACTACAGACATGCCACTGTCCGGTTACGGCCTGTATGCGGCCTGGGACGATACCGAGCTGGAATATGTCAGCCACACGGTTGTCGGTAGTGCGGATACCGCCTATGTAGGCAGCGGTGGCGCTTGGTTCGAGGAGTACATTACATCAGGCTCGTACTTCGGTTCCTGGATCTGTGATTTCGACGAAGAGATCAATTGGGATACGGAAGCGCCCATCCTGACCATCACCTTCAAAGTGGTTAAGGCCAATGTCGCCGATGGTGACGTATTCGACATCACGGTTGGCGGAAGTAGCGACCCCTTGGACGAGATGTTCATCTGCCTTTGGAGCGAGTTCGAAGACCTCTTCAGCGTGGAATCGGAAGGAAGGCTCATACTGACCGACGGTTACATTGACTTCATTGGCACGCCGCCCGTCACTGCCATGCGCGGCGACGCGAACTGCGACGGCGCGGTCGACGCCGCTGATGCCGCGGCCATCCTGCGCTTCCTTGCGGGCCTGTCGGACCTCAGCGACCAGGGCGCGATCAACGCCGAGGTTACGGATGTGACGCCGCTGTTGCCCAACCGCGCCGCGATCACCGCCGAGGACGCCGCGAAGATCCTGCGCTATTTGGCCAATATCATCACCGTACTCTAAGCAATTCCCAACCGGGACGCCCTCCTAATGCGGGGGCGTCCTTTTTTTGCGCGGACGGTTGACAAAACCCGATAAAGCGCTATAATAAATGCGGTCGCGGGAATAGCTCATTCGGTAGAGCGCAGCCTTGCCAAGGCTGAGGTGGCGGGTTCGAGCCCCGTTTCCCGCTCCACGTCGCCGCGGACTACGCTAGGTTCGCGGCGACCTTTTTATTTCACAATGTTTTTGCGAGTTCCCCACCTGCGGGTGGACAGGATGCGCCGCCCTCGGGCGGATAGGCGCGCCGCCTTGGGCGGGTTTTGGCCCGGATTTCCTTGGATTCGTACTGTTTTTGTCGAAACGGCGCGAAAAACGGAATAAAACTTGACTTTTCACGCATAATAATATATTGTATTATTAAGGAATGAGCACAAGGGAGACAAAACAGAAAGAAGCCGTCTTGCAATGCGTGCATGCCATGGGAGGGCATCCGAGTGCGGACGACGTGTATGCTGCTATAGTCGAGCAGCTGCCCAATATCTCGCGCGCCACGGTGTACCGTAATTTGCAGGTGCTGGCAGCGCGGGAAGTGTTGCGCTCCGTGGAATTGCCCCATCAGCCGACGCGCTATGAACCGTTTACGCCCATTCATTATCATTTCTATTGCCGGGCCTGCGGCTGCGTCCTGAATATCCTGGATGAAATGCCGAACTTCCCGGAGATCTTGGATAAGGAGCTCTCCAAGCGCACCGGCCTGCGCGTGGAGCGCCACCGCCTGAGTTTCGGCGGCCTGTGCACGGAGTGTGTGCGGGAGGAGGAGAAGGAACAAGTAATAATGCAGAATGCAGAGAATCTTCATTCGGCAAACATGCGTTAGGACGAGCAAATAAGTCTTTGCTCAGAATCTCTCTGCATTATTACCTCTTACTTCTCAACCCTCTCTGCATTCTGCATTATTACTTATCATCTAAAAGGAGATTCGCCATGGTCACCCAAGTCTTTTCCATACAGACGCCCGAGGAAGCGCTGGAGTGCATCCGCGCCGGCATCGATCAGATCGGCCTGCTGGTGGGCGATGCTTCCTGCCCCGCTTGTATTGATGTGGAACGGGCCCGAGCCGTGTTTGACGCCATCGGGCATTTGGCGGTCAAGCTCGCCATCATTATGGTGCGCGATGAGGATCTGGTGATCGAAATCGCGAAGGAACTGCGCCCGGATATCGTGCATCTCTGCGACGAGGTGGTCTTTGCCACCCACGCGTTCGCGGCCAAACTGAAAGCCGCGATCCCCGGCATACGCCTGATGCAAGCTGTGTCTGTGGACGGGCCGGAGTGCGTCACCGTCGCCAAGAGCTATGAGGGCGCGGCAGATTATCTGATGACGGATACCCTCTGTCAATATGGCATCGGCGCGAGCGGCATTGTACACGATTGGGACTTGGATCGCCGCATTGTCGAGGAGGTCAATATCCCTGTCGTGCTGGCGGGCGGCCTGTCCGCAGACAATGTATATGACGCCGTGCAAAAGGTGCGCCCCTGGGGCGTGGACTCGCTGACCAAGACCTCGGTCGTGGAGAACGGCGTCGTGTTGCGCAAAGACCCGGAGAAGGTGCGCTTGTTTGTGGAGAATGCAAGGAGAGCCGCGAGGGAGATATAGCAAGTGAATAGTTAAGAGTTAAGAGTTAAGAATGAAGAGTTAAAAGTTATGGTAGAAGTGCCTGCGGCATTTCAATATTATCATGGGAATTGCTTGCGATTTCCAACCGTGCCGATACATCGGCACGGTGCAACTCTTAACTCTTAATTATTCACTTTTCACTAAAAAAGCTGCCTTGCGGCAGCTTTTTCTCATTTGTCCATATTCGTCTTCGCGAATTCGATCATGCGTTTGACCATCTCGCCGCCGACCTTGCCCGCATCCTTGGCGGAAATGTCGCCGCCCTTTTGCAGATTCACGTTTAGGGATGAAGCGGCCTCGGCCTTCCAGCTGTCCAATTTCTTCTTGCTTTCGGGGATCAGGGATCCTTGCTTTGGCATGGTGTACTCCTTACTTCATGTTGTTCTCGGCGTATGCGATCATACGTTTGACCATCTCGCCGCCGACCTTGCCCGCGTCCTTCGCGGAGATATCGCCGTTATAGCCCTCTTTCAGATTGACGTTCAAACTGGACGCGACTTCGGACTTGAAGCTGTCGAACTTGGTCTTCTGCGCCGGGCTTATACTCTGCTTTTTCGTGCCGGAACTGCTTGCGCTGCTGCTGCCGCCGCTGCGGCTATTCGTGCTCTTGCTCTTATTGCTGGTGCTCGTGGTTTTTGCCATGGGTTTTCACCTCCTTTGCTCTGTATCTGCTACATACTTTTCCCCAAAATCCGTGCGAAAATGCATGGGTGTCATTCTTTTTTCACTTTTTGCATGTTGGAAAGACTTATTTCTGTGGTAAACTGGCGCATCAGTTAAGAGTTATGGTAGGAATCGCAGGCGATTCCTAATGAAATAAAAATACCGCAGGTATTTTCACCGCAACTCTTCACTATTCACTCAAATAAAGGAGAGCAACATGTCGCAGACAAACAAAAAAAAGCGCTTCACCAAATCGGGCTGGTTCAAGCTCATCATCTTCATCCTGATCATCGGGGCGGTGGGTCTCGTGTATTGGTATTTCACCCCGAAAGCGGCGGAAGCGCCCGCTGCCGCCTATACGGCGCAGGAGGTGACGCGCGGGAATATCACGCGCTCCGTCGCGGCCGACGGGTCGCTGTCGGCGGGTGAGCCCGTTGCGGTCGACATGCCCTATGCCCTCAGTAAACTGACCTATCTCGTGCGGGCGGGCGATGTGCTGGCGGCGGGCGACGCCGTGGCGAAAATTGACGCCGCCGAAGTCGGCGCCGCGCTCACGGCGATACGCTCGTCCGTCACGACCCTCGACCAGCGTATACGCATGCTCACCATGCAACATAAGGATACGGGCAAGGTCACTGCGCCCTCTGTCTCGCGCGTGAAGGAGATTTATGCGCAAAAGAACGCTTGGGTGAACAGCGTGATGACCGATCGGGGCGCCCTGCTGCTGCTCTCGGGCGACGGCAAAATGCTGGTGCACTGCGCGCTCGGCGACGATTATGCGGAGGGCGACGCCTTGACTGCTGTGATAGACGGCAAGAGCTATGACGCCGTTGTGCGCGAGGTCGTGCAGGGCGTGGCAAGCGTCACCTTCAGCGACGACGGGCCGGCTGTGGGTGCCGAAGTTATCCTGCGCAATGCCGCGGGCGAGGAAGTGGGCCGCGGCGTGGCCGCCGTCTCCGCGCCCATCTATATCACCCACAAGGGCGGCAAAGTTTCGGCCCTCTCCGTCTCCGTAAACCAGAAGGTGAACGCGGGCGCGCAGCTGCTGGCCCTTTCCGACCTGCCCTATTCCGATGAATATTATGCCGCCGTTGCCGAGCGCGAGGATTTGGGCGAGGCCTATGCCACGCTTTTGGAAGCCCTCGATACGGGCGTATTGGTGACGGACAGGGCGGGCATCGTCGAGAGCACGGGCGGTGCGGCGCTCGTCAATCTCTATCCGGGCGGCGCGAACATCCTGCAAGTCAGCGTGGACGAGGCCGATATCGCCAGCATCGCGGTCGGGCAGACGGCCCTTGTCACCGTGGACGCGGTGCGGGGCGCCTTTGAGGGCGTGGTGACGCGCGTCGCGCAGAGCGGCACAGGCAGCATCGGTGCGGTGAAATACGCCGTCGAGATCACCGTGGCCGAAAACAAGGCCTTCCTAATCGGCATGAGCGCACAGGCGACCATCGTCATCGACTCCCGCGAGAACGTGCTCCGCGTGCCGCAGGCCGCCATCTATTATGAGCGCGGGCAGCAGTACGTATACAGAGCGGTCGACGGCGTGACGGAGAATATCGGCGAACCGGGCGAGAAGGTCTATATCACCACGGGCTTGGCGGACGCGACCTATGCCGAAGTGCTGACGGGGCTCAGCGAGGGCGACCGCGTGCTGATTTTGGATACCCAGAACAACACCCAAAACTCCATCTTCTTCCAGGAGAACATAGGCATGAGCTTCAACAGCGGCCCCGTGATGATACCCGAAGGCGGCGGGCAGCGCGAGCCGGGCGATGGCGAGATCATCACGTACATAGGGGGCCAGCCGTGATCAGCATTTCGGACGCATACAAGATTTATCAGGTGGGCGACAGCGAGGTGCGCGCGCTCGACGGGGTGTCCCTCACGGTGGAGGACGGCGAGTTTGTCGCCATCGTCGGCCCCTCGGGCTCGGGCAAGAGCACGCTGATGAACATCATTGGCTGCCTCGATGTACCCGACGCGGGCGCCTATCAGTTGGACGAGTTGGACGTGACCGCCCTCTCCGAGCGCAGGATCGCCAAGGCACGCGGGCGCAAGATAGGCTTCATCTTTCAGGGCTTCAACCTGCTGCCCAAGCTGAACGCGCTGGAAAACGTCGAGCTGCCGCTGATTTATCAGAACCTGCCCTATGCCAAGCGCAAGGCGGCGGCGCTGCAAGCACTCGAAAGCGTGGGTCTGCGGGATCGCGCCACGCATAAGCCGGACGAATTGAGCGGTGGCGAGCAGCAGCGCGTGGCGGTTGCTCGCGCATTGGCGGGCCGCCCCTCCGTCATATTGGCGGATGAGCCGACGGGCAATTTGGACAGCAAGACGGGCGAAGAGATTATGAAACTCTTCCACGAGATGCACGCCGCGGGGAATACGATTGTGCTCATCACGCATGATCCCGCCATCGCCGCGCAGGCGGAGCGCCGCGTGCGCATGCAGGACGGCAAGTTATATGAGGATAGTAAGGAGGGCTGTGCATGATCTGGCAATCGGCAAAGATGGCGGTCAAGGCCATTTGGGGCAACAAGACCCGCTCCTTCCTCACCGTGTTGGGCATTATCATCGGCATCGTCGCGATCACCGTACTCATTACCATCGGCCAGGGCGCGACCGGGCAGATCGTCACGACCATCGAGGGCATAGGCACCAATGTGCTGGAAGTGAGCATACTGACCGAGGACAACCCGCTCGATTTGGAAAAATTGGAGACGGATCTCCGCGCGATGGACGTCGTGCTCGATGTCGCCCCTTCACAGAACGTCAGCGGCGGCCAGCTGAAATGGATGGGCAATACGATGAACGCCCGCTCCATATCCGGCACGACGCCCGCCTATCCCGCCGTCAAGAACGCGCCGCTGGCACAGGGCCGCTTTATCACGCAGGCGGATTTGGACAATGAGAGCTATGTCGCCGTCATCGGCGCAAACATCGCGAGCACGCTGTTTGAAGGCAGCAATCCGGTGGGCGAGACGATCACCATCGCGGGCCTGCCCTATACCGTGGTGGGCGTGCTGCAAAAGAACGAGAGCGGCACCATGGGCAGCACCGATTCGCAGATATTCATCCCCTTCACGCTGGCGCAGAAGATAGCAGGCACGCGCGCCGTCGCGAGCTTCACGGTCGCGGCGAGCAATTCGGACTCGGTGAACGACGCCGAAGCCCAACTGAAAGCGTATCTGGATGATCTGATGCCGGATAATTCCGAGGGCAGCAACCGTCGGCGTTCGGGCAATATGCGCACCAATGTAATGGCGATGTTCGGCATGAGCGGCGGCGACAACAGCAACTATTCGATCTATAACCAGAGCAATGTGTTAGACGCGCTGGGCGAAGCGACGGCGACCCTCACGCTGATGCTGGGCGGCATCGCGGGCATCGCGCTCCTGGTAGGCGGCATCGGGATCATGAACATGATGCTGACCAGCGTCACCGAGCGCACGCGGGAAATAGGCATACGCAAGGCCATCGGCGCCACGCGCGGCAATATCCTCTTCCAGTTCCTCGTGGAAGCGCTCCTGCTCTGCCTGTTGGGCGGCGGACTCGGCCTGGGCATCTCCGCGCTGATCCTGCGCGTCGTCGCATATTTTATGAATATCCCCCTCGCCATCTCGCTCTCGGTCATAGAAATGGCGCTCGGCTTCTCCCTGTTTGTGGGCTTAGTTTTCGGCATCTACCCCGCAAACAAGGCGGCGAAGTGTAAGCCGATTGATGCGCTGCGGTTTAATGGGTGATGCAGGTATACTATACAATCAATAGAGAAACGCCTTGGCGTTTCCACCAACATTGAACATTGCGCGTTGAACATTGAGCATTACAAAGCGTAACAGATGTAACGGTTGTCACGCACGTCACGCATAATCAGATATATACAGGCAATTACAGATCCGGGGGCAAAAAGGGCAGCGCGGAGACAGCGGGATCGGGGGCGGTCTCCTGATCCCTGTCCCCTGCCCCCTGTCCCCTGCTCCCTTTCACCTGCCGCTTCAGCCTGAACGGCAGCAAGTGGTTCGTCTCGCGCACGTATTCCGCGAAGCCGGGCTTATTTGCGCGGTTGCGCTTGTCCGCCATGGGGATGCTGATAAAGAGAAACATCAGCGTGTTGACCAATGCGCCGAGACCGAGGAACCACAGGCGCGGCGCGACCGAGAGCATCATGCCGTAGACGCCCCACCACATCAGAATTTCGCCCAGATAGTTCGGGTGGCGCGCGTGCTTCCACAGGCCCACGCGGATGATGCCCTGCCTGTCCTTGTCTTTGCGCCGGAATTGGTACATCTGCCTGTCGGCAATCAGTTGCAGGATGGTTGCGCCGACGCAGACCGCAAAGCCTAACACCGTAAATATATTGAAGAAATAGTTTTGCATCAGTGCGATCCCCGGCAGCATGCAAAGATAGACGACGAGGGTGGGGAACAGGTGTATGCCGAACAGGCTGATGATCGGATAGAGACGCGGGAAGCGCTGCTTGAAATTGTCATAGCGCCAGTCCTGCGTGGCGAGGTTTTTGAACGTATAAGCCCAGTTGCGGGTCAGTCTGAGGCCCCAGAACCAGACCGCAAGCAGGAGCAGCGGCGTGCCTTGGCTGACCACGCCGACGTGCACGGCAAAGCCCGAAAACACGACGAGGGGCGCGACGCTCCAATAGGGATCATAGACCGACGCGTTTTGAAAGATCAGGCCCGTGAGGTATACGAATACGGTCGCGGCGGCGGCGGCGATCGCGATACGCCAGATGAAATGCATATCCGGCCACGCGTTAAAGAGGAGTATGCCGAGCACGGATGCCAGCGCGTAGATGTTCGCGATGATGAACAGGCCGATCGGCTTATTGTCCTTGATTTCCGCCCATGTGAGCTTCGGTTCTGTTTCGGGTCTTTTCTTTTTCATAATCAGGCCTTTCTCGTGTTTTTCAATACAATGCGCCGCTCTTCCCAAGTGAAACGCAGCGCGCCCACGGAGACATAGTGCGCCCCGCGGTTGGGATTGCGCAGGTTTTTGCCGCAGACCAAGGCTGCGATCCCCAACGCGGCCAATTTCAGCGCCCAGACGGGCTCAAAGAGCAGGGACAAGAGCGCCGCTGCCGCGAAGCCGATGATGGTGACGGCGGAATGGGGATGCAGCACGATGAGGAATTGGAAGAAGAGCAGCGCGCCGATAAAGAAGAGCAGCATCCAGCTGATGCCAACCATGCCCAAGAGGGCGCCGTATGCGGCGGCAATTGCCTTCCCCCCGCGGAATTTCAGAAACGGGGTATAGGCATGCCCCAGCACGGGCGCCAGCACGACGGGCAGCAAATACCAGCCCGATACATCCAGCACCTGCGCCGCGATAAAGACGGGGACGGCGGCCTTCAATACTTCCAATGCAAGGCAAAAAAGCCCGAAGGGCAGGCCCACGGCGGCAATCGCGCCCATGCTGCCCGGATTCCCGTCCTCGCCGTGTTCGCGCACGTCCACGCCGCGCAAGAGCTTCGGGAGCAGGTAGGCATACATCACCGCGCCCGAGAGGAAGCCCGCGAGGGTCATTATTATGCAGTTTAGCATGGCCCCTCCTTTCGAGTGAAGAGTTAAGAGTTATGGTGAAAATACCTGCGGTATTTTTTATTTAGTTAGGGAATTCCGCAGGAATTCCTGCCGCAACTATTCACTATTAACTCTTCACTCATAATTACGCCAGCGCCGTCTCCTCCAACTCCAGCTCATATTCCGTGCCGCGCCGCAATGCCATCCGCATCACCTGCCGGCCTATCACCGCTGCAGCGGTCGCGCAATACAGGGAGCCCTGCGCGGCGATCATCGTTTCCTGCGCGGCAGGGTCTGCGAGCAGGGCGCAGGCGGCGTCTGCCGCTTCTTCCACCGTGCGCGCGGCAACGCCCATGCCGAGCGAGGAGATCACTCGGGCGTTGTGCTCTTCGCCGCCGGGTATGGGCAGGGTGATCACCAGCGGCACGCGCTTGGCGATGGCCTCGGAGCAGGAGAGCCCACCTGGCTTGGTTAAGAGCAGATCCGCGGCGTCCACAAGGATATCCACGTTGTCGATAAAGCCCAGCGCGATGACGCCGGGTATCTTCTTGGTTTTTTCCAGCACGCGTTCGTTGTTCCCGCAGACGGCCACGACCTGTGCGTCCGGCGCGCGCCGCAACAAAGCCTTTGCCAGATCGGGGATCTTCCCATAGCCCATGCTGCCGCCCATGATGGCGAAAACCGTCTCCTTCTCGATGCCGAAGACCGCCCGCGCCGCCGCCTTGTCCTGCTTGCGCGTAAAGCGCGCGGAGACGGGCATGCCGGGACAGGACAGTCTTTCCCGCGGCATACCGTGTGCCACGGATTCTTCTAACACGATGGGGTGCGCGACGATATTGTGCGTGAGCCGCGTCTCCTCCCAGAAGGGGCTGCAGGTATAATCGGTGATAATGCCGAGGGTCGGGATATCCAGCCCGAATTTCAGGATCAGGTTCGTGATCGCCTGCGCACTGAACAGGTGGGGGCAGACGATGATATCCGGCTGCAATTCCATGATCCGTTCATACAGAGAGCGCGCGTAGAGGGTGTTGAGCCAATAGATGATCGAATGCTTGTATGGGTCGCGTATGCGCTCCGCCGTTGCATAGAGCGCGCCGAAGATCCAAGGCGCGCGCGTGACCATGCCGTTATACAGGCCCGCGATAAATTTCGCCTTTTGGTTGCCCGTGTTCAGCACGTCGACAAAAATCGCGTCGACGCCCTGCGCAAGCAGATATTCCTGTACCGCAAAGCCCGCGGAATTGTGGCCCTGCCCCGTACCCGTCGATAAGATCAGAACTCGCATATGTCTTAATTTACCCCCGGCTCCAGACGCTTGGTGCGCACGGCGTCCCGCACCGCGTTGCTCTCTTTTTCCAAACGGGTGATCAACGCGATGGCCTGCAACAGCTCGGTCTCGCCCAAGCGGCGTATATATTCCGAGATGGCGAGGTCCACGTAGTCTTTCAGCTGTGTCACGGCCAACAGGCCCGCTTCGGTCAGGGTGACGACCAGATTGCGGCGATCCTTTTTATCCGTATCGCGCAGGAGACAGCCCTTCTTTTCCAAGGCGGAGAGCATCTTGGACGCGCCGGACTTAGATATCCCAAAATTGTTCTGCATATCCTGCAGGCTGAACCCGCGCCGCGTATCCCGGTTTGCCACCTGCTGCATAAACAGGAACTCGGTCATATTGATATCGACCCCCACAGGGCAGGCGTCCATGCGCGAGGTCGCGAACGCGCCCAGATTGCGGATCTTAAACAGCAGCTGCACCAACTGTTCCTTCATAGCGTCCATAAGGCCACCTCCACGGGAGCAGTTTACCATTCATTTGTTGAGTAGTCAACGATTAAATTAAATAATAAGTAATAATGCAGAAGGCAGTGAAGCTTAGCATATTTTAAGGATTACATTCCGCAAACATATGCATAATCAAGCTTTTGCGGATTGTATTCCGTAAAAATCTCTGCATTCTGCATTATTTCCTATTCCTTCTACCGCCCCGCCCGCGCCGCGTTCAACACCGCCAACAACGACACGCCTACATCCGCAAACACCGCTTCCCACATGCCCGAGACGCCGAGGGCGCCGAGGGCGAGGAAGACGAGTTTTACTGTGAGCGCGAAGATGATATTTTGCCAAACGATGCGCTTGGTGCGGCGGGCTAAGTCCATGGCAATAGCCAGCTTTGTGGGATCGTCCGTCATCAATACGAGGTCGGCGGCTTCCATCGCCGCGTCCGTACCTAATGCGCCCATGGCGATGCCGATATCCGCCCGCGCCAGCGCCGCCGCGTCGTTGATCCCGTCCCCCGCAAAGCACAATGTGCCGCCCGGGCGCTTCTCGCCCAAAAGGCGCTCAATCTCCGCCATTTTGTCTTGCGGCAGCAACCCGGCCCACACTTCATCCACGCCCAACTCCGCCGCCACAGCCTGCGCCACAGCCGCATCATCCCCCGTCAGTATAACGGTCTTGCGCACACCCCGCGCCTTCAAAGCCGCCAGCGCCGCCCGGCTCTCCGCCTTTACGGCATCGGCCACGACTATGCAGCCTATATATGCGCCGTCCCTGGCGACATAGACGCGCGTTCCGACCTCGTCCCTATACGCATTGCGCCATCCGCACAAGTGCGGATGTGGCATCTGCGCGTTGAACATTAACTTCTCATTCCCGACAAGAATAACAGAACCATCCACTTCCGCCCGCACGCCCTGCCCCGCAATCTCCTCATAGTTTCCGCTCACATCCGGGGTCTTCCCATATGCCCGCAAAATCGACTGCGCAATCGGATGGCTGCTCTGCGTCTCGGCCCTTGCGGCAGTCTCCAACAAGTCTTCCTCCGTCACGCCCGCCGCGCAAAGCAGTTTTGTCACTTCAAAATTCCCGTAGGTGAGGGTGCCGGTCTTATCAAACACGGCGATATCTAAGCGTTCCAAGGCTTCCAGATAGTTCCCGCCCTTGACCAGTATGCCGCGCCGCCCGGCCCCGCCTATGCCGCCGAAAAAACCGAGCGGCACCGAGAGCACGAGCGCGCAGGGGCAGGAAATGACAAGGAAAATAAGCCCCCTGTGTATCCAATCGCCCCAGCCTCCGCCCAACAGCAGCGGCGGCAGCAGGGCCAGCAGCAGCGCGCATCCCACGACCACGGGCGTATAGACCGCCGAAAAGCGGGTGATAAACTGCTCGGTCTTCGCCTTTTTTGAGGCGGCGTTTTGGGTCATTTCGATGATTTTGCTCGCGGTGCTTTCGCCAAACGGCTTGGTGACGCGCACAGTCAATGCGCCGCTTTGATTGACGGTACCAGAGAGCACGGCGTCCCCCTCGCCCGCGCGGCGGGGCACGCTCTCGCCCGTCAGCGCGGACAGATCCATAAAGGAGCTGCCAGACAGCACCACGCCGTCCAAGGGTACGCGCTCGCCGGGGCGAATGAGAATCTCCTCGCCCACAGCCACGGTCTCGGGCGCGACGCGCAGGGTCTCCCCGCCCCGCAACAAGTTGGCCGTATCGGGCCGCAATTGCATAAGCGCGGCGATGGACTTTCTGGATTTGCCCACGGCCCGCTCCTGAAAATATTCGCCCACCTGATAGAAGAGCATCACCGCCGCGGCTTCGATAAAGTTGCGCGTGAATAGCGCGCCTATGGTGGCAAGCGACATCAGGAAGTTTTCGTCTAACAGGTGGCCCTTCAGCAAGTTGCGTCCGGCCTTATACAGCACGTCCCAGCCCAAGAGCAGATACGCAGCGACGCAGACGGCGGCGCTTGCCCATTCCAAGTGGAAGACCCATTCCAAGAGCAGGGCGGTGACAAATAAGAGAAGGCCGTTGCCGCGCAGGAGCCAAGTTGCTTTACTGCTGTGTCCCTCGTCAGCCCTTTCTCTGCCCTCCGCGCTTGTGCGGAGGTCGCATCTATTACCTATTACTTTCACGCCCGGTTCGAGTTCATGCACAATCCGTACAATTTCATTCCTCAAATCCTGCCCGCTCTCCACAACCAAACGCCCCGTGGCAAAGGCCAATGTCGCGGCCTGCACGCCCGGCAAGGCCGCCACGCGCTTTTCGATCTTGGCCGCGCAGTTATAGCAGTCCAAGCCCTCCAAACTGTATTCCCGTTTCATACCCCGAACCTCCTATATACCAACAGTTGAGCATCTGTTCAACTGTTTGTATGATAGCATATGCGAAAATCGAATGCAAGGTGTCGAATTGTAAAAAATACGTGTATATGTGCGCGGAGTCTGTTATAATTAAATGAAGAGTGAAGAGTAGTGAAGAGTTGCGGTAAAAACAGCAAGCTGTTTTTATTTAAGCTTTTAGTTGCAGAAATGCCGCAGGCATTTCTACCATAACTCTTCACTATTCACTCTTAACTCTTCACTGTACAAAGGAGCCCCCCATGCACCACCTTGGCACCGTACAACTCGAAACCTCCCGCCTGACGCTCCGCCGTTTCACAACGGCGGATGCCCCCGCCATGTTCTATAACTGGGCGAACGACGCGGAGGTGACGAAATTTTTGACCTGGCAACCGCACGGCGATATTGCGGAGACGCAGAGAATACTTGCGATATGGGAAGCGGCCTATGAGAAGCCGAACCACTACAGCTGGGCCATCGAAATCCGGGAAAGCGGCGAGCTTGTCGGCAGCATCGCCGCGGTGCACCAAAACGAAGACACGCGCATGGTGCATGTCGGCTATTGCATCGGTCGAACTTGGTGGCATATGGGCGTTGCGAGCGAAGCTCTGCGGCGGTTGGTGCGCTTTTTCTTTGAAGAAGTGGGCGTGAACCGCGTCGAATCCCGCCACGACCCACGCAACCCGAACAGCGGCAAGGTGATGCAGAAGGCGGGCCTGCGTTACGAGGGTACCCTGCGCGAAGCGGATAGGAACAATCAGATTGGGTTTTGCGACGCGGCGTATTATGGGATTTTGGCAAGGGAGTATTTCGGCAATGATTGAGCGCATCGCCGCAAACAAAAAGGCCTTTCTCCCGCTTTTGCTCTTGGGCGATGAGTCGGAGAGCCAAATCGACGCGTATTTGCAGCGCGGGGAGCTGTATGTGCTGTTTGACGGTGAATATCCCGCGGCAGCCATTGCGGTCACGGTTGAGGGCGACGGGGTGATCGAAATCCAAAACCTCGCCACCGACCCCGGTTACCGCCGCCGGGGCTATGCGTCTCGCTTGGTGGAGTTTGTGGCGGCGCGCTATTGGTTCAACCAGCGCAAGCTGATACTCGGCACGGGGGATGTGTCGGGCATACTGCGATTTTACGGGCGCTTGGGCTTTGAGGTTACGCACAGGATACCCGATTATTTTACGACGCACTACGAGCAGCCGATTATTGAGGACGGTATTGTACTGAAAGACAAGGTGTATATGGAGAGGAGACTGCAATGAACTGGGAGCCGTGGACGGGCTGTTATGCGCACAGCGAGGGCTGTAAATATTGCTATTTCTACGGATCTTACAGCAAGCGCTATGGGCAGAACGAGATTGTCAAGACCGGCGAGTTTGACAAGCCCTTACGGATTGTAAGCGGTAAGATCGTCGCCACCTGCTTTGCCACGGACTTCTTTCTTTCCGAAGCGGACGCGTGGCGCGCCGAGGCCTGGGCGATGATGCGCGCGCGCCCGGATTTGGAATTCCTTATCCTGACCAAGCGCATAGACCGCTTCCCCGTCTCCCTGCCCGCCGACTGGGGCGATGGCTATGAAAACGTGAACCTCGGCTGCACCGTGGAGAATCAGGCAATCGCCGATCAACGCCTGCCCCTGTTTCTTTCATTCCCCATCCGCCGCCGCTTTATCGCCTGTGGGCCGTTGCTGGGGCCGATTGATTTGACGCCCTATCTGCAAGGCGTGGAACACGTCACAGTCGGCGGCGAAAGCGGCCGCGAAGCGCGCGTCTGCGACTATGACTGGGTACTGCAAATCCGCGAGCAATGCGCAGCCGCAGGTAAAACCTTCTGGTTCAAAAACACGGGCTCCTTCTTCCGTAAGGACGGCGAAGTGCTGAAAATCAATCCGTTCAAGCAGAGCAGTGTTGCGCGGGAATGCGGTATTGATATTAAGGGGGAGAGGAAGTTGTTTTGAGTGAAGAGTTAAGAGTTAAGGCAGAAATTCCGCAGGAATTTCTAATTTAAATTTGGAATCGCTTGCGATTCCTACCGCAACTCTTCACTCTTCACTCTTCACGCAACTCACCATTCCCATCCCCGCCAGCCAAACCAAATAGGAGGACACCCCCATGCTACGCGACCCCACCCAAACCATCGGCAACCTGATCGAAAAACAGAAACACTGCTTTATCGCGTCTGTGGACGCGGATGGCTTCCCCAACCTGAAATGTATGCTCACGCCGCGCAAGCGCGAGGGCATACGCGCGTTCTGGTTTTCCACTAACACGAGTTCACGGCGCGTGGCGCAGTACCGCGGGAATCCCAAGGCCGCCATCTATTTCTATGACCGCCGATTTTATCGCGGCGTGCAGCTCGTCGGCACGATGGAAGTGCTGGAGGACGCCGCCATCAAGGAGGAGATATGGGAAGTCGGCGATACCATGTATTATCCGCTGGGTGTCGGCGACCCGGACTATTGTGTGTTGAAATTTACGGCGGCGCGCGGGCGGTACTATGCCGGTTTTAAGAGTGAAGACTTTAATGTATAATATGCAATGTTCAACGCGCAATGATGGTGGAGATGCTGCGCATCTTTTTGATTAAAGAAACGCCCACAGGGGGTTTCATCCGTCATTGAACATTGCGCGTTGAACATTGAACATTACAGAACCCATACCAACAAGGAGGCCAACCCCCATGCTCGAACTACCCGAAGCCATCGCCCTGGCCGGGCAACTGAACGAAACCATACGCGGCAAGCGCATTGAAAGCGTCATTGCCGCCGCATCCCCCCACAAATTCACCTGGTATCACGGGGAACCGGAGAGCTATGACGCCCTGCTGTCCGGCCGCGTGGTGGAAATGGCCCACGCTTATGGCGGGCGCGTGGAGCTCCAAATGGAGGGTGCTATCCTCAGTCTCAACGACGGCACCATCCTGCGCTACTACGCCCTCGGCGAAGCCGTGCCGGACAAGCACCAGTTGCTGATGCGCTTTACGGACGGTGCGGCGCTGGTCGTCACGGTCGCGATGTATGGCGGCATTATGGCTGCCGACGCGGGCGGGCTGGACGAGAATTTCTATTACCGGGTCTCCAAGCAAGCCGTCCCGCCCCTGTCGGACGCCTTCGACTACGCCCACTTCCAAACCCTGTTCGCCGAGAAGGGGGAGCGCATGAGCGCGAAGGCCTTCCTCGCGACCGAGCAGCGCATACCGGGCCTCGGCAACGGCGTGCTGCAAGATATTTTGCTGAACGCCAAAATCCACCCCAAGCGCAAGATGCATACGCTTTCGGAAGCAGAGCGCCGCGAGCTGTTCGACGTTATGAAGGCCACCTTGCGGGAGATGACGGACCTGGGCGGCCGCGAGACCGAGCGCGACCTGTTTGGCAATCCGGGCGGCTATAAAACCAAGCTCAGCAAGAACAATAAGCTCCTCATCTGTCCGAACTGTGGCGGTGCGGCCCGGAAAGAGGCCTATATGGGCGGGAGCGTCTATTATTGCGAGGAATGCCAAAAATTATAAAACACATAAGGGAGAGACTTATGAAACAGAAGTTATATGCCATACTCTTTATCGTGGCCCTGCTGCTCTGCGTAGCAGGCTGCGCCTGCGGGCCTCAAGTATCCGCGCCCCCGCCCATGTTTGCCGCCTGGTCCGCGTCGTTTCCGGGCTATGAAAACGGCACCCTGACGCTCTCTGCCGTGGAGCCCGGCGGGTTGCGGGCGGCGGCGGATGCCTATGTCAGCGACTATCGGGAAGTGACGAAACTGGTTCTGACGGACGAGTCTGCGCTGAACGCCGCGGATGAGGATTTTATCCGCAATGAACTGACCGCTTTGACTGAATTGGACCTCAGCGGCCACAGGAAGGAGTTCAGCGTCCTGTTTCAAGACTGCACTTCGCTGACGGCAGTGAAATTACCCGCCCTGCCCATGCTGCCCGATGCCATGTTCAGCGGCTGCACGCGGCTTTCCGCCATCCTGTTTACGGGCAACGATGCCCCCCTCATCGGAGACAGGCTTCTTGACGGCGTAAATGCCACCGCCTATGTCCCCGATCCGGCTGCCGGGGGCTATGAGCAGGCTTGGTTTACCGAGCATTTCTCCAAGGTGAGAGCGATCCGGGAGCCGGATTTTTCCGTCCAGCCCGAGAGCCAAAGCGCGGCGGTGGGGCAGGATATCGTCTTCTCGGTCTCGGCTATCGGCGCCCCCGCGCCCGCGCTGCAATGGCAGCGTTCCGTGGACGGCGGCGCGACCTGGGAGGATATCGCCGGGCAGACCAAGGACGCCCTGCGTCTGCGGGCCGTCAGCAACGCGATACATGAAAACCAATTCCGCTGCGTGGCAGAGGGTATGGCGGGTATCGCCGTTTCCGATACCGCGACCCTGACGGTGGGCGCGATCACGGACGCCCAGACACCGGAGATCAGCGGCCAACCCAAGGGCGCTGAAGTGGAGCAATATGGCAGCGTCACGCTATCGGTTGTGGCCGAAGTGTCGGACGGCGGTACGCTCAGCTATCAATGGTACAGCGATGCGCCGATTGACGGTGCCACCGCTGCAAGCTATTCTCCGCCCACGGCGGACTTGGGGACTGTCTATTATTATGTGATGATCACCAACACCAATGACGGCGTGATCGGCGCGAACAGCGCCACCGTCACCAGCGACGCGGCCAAGGTCACGGTCAGCGCCCCGGCTTTGGTCGACGCCCAGACGCCGGAGATTGGTGGCCAGCCCAATGGCGGCACCGTGACGGTGAACGAAAGCTTTACCCTGACGGTCATGGCCGAGGTGACCGACGGCGGCACGCTCACCTATCAGTGGTACAGCAACGGCAGCGAGAGCAACAGCGGCGGTACCCTGCTCAGCGGCGCGACCGCGGCAAGCTATGCGCCCTCCACGGCGAATATCGGGACTGTCTATTATTATGTGACGATCACCAACACCAACGACAGCGCAAGCGGCGCGAAAACGGCCACCATTGCCAGTAAGGCGGCCAAGCTTATCGTGAATCCCGCCGCCCTGATCGACGCCCAAACGCCGAAGATCACGGGCCATCCCAACGGCGGCACCGTGCACCTGAACGCGGGAATCACCCTGTCGGTGGCGGCGGAGGTGACGGACGGCGGCACGCTCACCTATCAGTGGTACAGCAACAGCAAGGACGGCAACAGCGGCGGAACCGCCATCAGCGGCGCGACCAAGGCATCCTATACGCCCTCCACCGCCCGCGAGGGGACGAGCTATTATTACATCATCGTGACGAACACCAACAACAACGCGACTGGACATAAAACGGCTTCCATCGCCAGCAATACGGCGAAAGTCACGGTCAACGCCTTGGTCAACGCCGAAACGCCGGAGATCATAGTGCAGCCCAAGGGCGGCAAGGTGGAGTTGGGAGACGAGCTCACCCTGTCCGTAACGGCGGATGTAGACGACAAGGGTACGCTCAGTTATCAGTGGTATGAGAGCGAAACGGACAGCAACACAAAGGGGCGCAAGATCGGCGGCGCGACCAAGGCCAAATATGATCCGCCCACAAACGCCGCGGGCCTGACCTATTATTATGTGGAGGTAACCAACACCAACGGCAACGTGAGCGGCGAAAAGAGCGCGACCGTCGCAAGCAAGGCCGTCGCGGTGGAGGTCTATACCACGCCCGGCGCGCCGCGCAACCTTGCAGTCGTGCTCGGGGCATATGCTGTGACTATCCGCTGGGAACCCCCGGAGGACGACGGCGGCAGCGAGATTCTTGGCTATCAGGTCTCCATGGGCGACGCGTGGGTGGAACCGGGCGGAGAGGGCGAACATACTTTCACCGAACTTTCAAGCGGGACGGAATATACCTTCCGGATGCGGGCCGTCAATGCCGCCGGGCATGGCGAGGAATCCGCGCTGACGGCGACGACTTTGGCGGAAGCGGCGCACGTGACGGGCGTGAACTTGGACCCGATGCACCTGCGTCTCTTTGTGGGAGAAAGCGCCGCGCTGACAGTCATTGTGTCGTCCACAGGCGGAACCGACGTCTCCGTGACCTGGGCATCCGGTGACGTCACCGTGGCCACGGTGGATATGAGCGGCGTAGTTACGGCGCAGGCGGCGGGTGTAACCGTCATCAGCGTCACCACAAATGACGGCGACTATAGCGAAAGCTGTGTTGTCACAGTGGAGACCCCCGAAAAGCCCGCCGGGAACGGCAGCCTGTTTGTATGGATCGGCGCAGGCGCCATTGCGCTGCCGGGGCTTGCCGTCGGCATCTATTCTTGGCGAAAGAACAGGAAATGAAAGGATGGAAACCCATGCCTCGACCGACGAATAAAACCGAACTGATCGCCGCCGCAAGCGAGCAATGGAACAAGATGTGGAGCCTGATTGCTTCTATGCCGCCCGCCCTGCGAGATGCCGAATTCCGTTTCGGTAACGATCCAAAGCTAAAGGAAGCGCACTGGCCGCGCGATAAAAATCTGCGCGATGTGCTGGTGCACCTCTATGAATGGCATTCCTTGCTCCTCCGATGGGTGGAATCCAACCTGCGCGGCGAACCCCTGCCCTTTCTGCCCGCGCCCCATACCTGGAAGAGCTATGGTGATATGAACGTGGAATTTGGGGAAAAGCATCAGGGCACAAGTTATGTGCAGGCGGAAGCGCTGCTGCGCGAAAGCCACGCCCAGGCTATGGCCCTGATCGAATCCTTGAGTGACGCCGAACTCTTTGAGAAACAGCACTATCCTTGGACGGGCAGCACGAGCGTTGGCGCATACTGCATCTCCGCGACCGCCAGCCATTATGATTGGGCGGTGAAGAAAATAAAATTGCACCTAAAGACGGGAGGAACAACATGAAATATCTGATCCTATACTATTCCTACACAGGCCACACAAAGGCCTGCGCAGAGTTCTGCGCGTCGCGCGAGGGGGCGGATGATATCGCCGAAATCCGCGATGTAAAGCGCCCCAACAAGCTCAAGGCATTCACGGCGGGCGTCGCCGCCGCCCTGCGCGGCAAGGCTTGGCCGATAGAGGAGCTTGCGGCAGATCTTGCGGCCTACGAGCATATCCACATCTTCTCCCCGGTATGGGCGGGGCATATGCCGCCCGCCGTCCATGCCGCCATCGCCCTGTTGCCCGCGGGCGCGCGCGTGTCCCTCTGTCTCGTCTCCGCCACGGGCGGCAGCCGTTGCAGGGAGCAGGCGGAAGCGGCCATCCGCGCGCGCGGCTGTGAGGTGGTCGGCTTTGCGGATCTGAAAGCATAGTAGCCGCAACCGCACATATCGCCGAACTCCCCCGCGATCGGCGCGGCGCGTTCTTCGCGCGCCTGCGCCGCTATTTCCGGGAGGACTTATATGGTCTGCCCGCCGAGTTTTTGGACTATCTGCTTTCGGAGGAATATCAAACGACGGTCGAGACGCTGATGGACCGCGCCGAGAATCCCATCCGCGCCGTGCAATTGTTGGACGCCCATCAATCCGCCCTTGGCTTTGCCCTGTATTGCAACTATTATACGGAGGACGGCAAGCTCTTTATCATGGAATTCTGCGTGGAGCCGCCCTGTCGCGGACAGGGTTATGGTAAACTGCTGTATGAACTGATAGAAGCGCGCGAAAAGGCGCGCGGCGCGAAATTCGCCGAACTCACCACGGACAGTGCGACGCCATTTTGGCAGGGGCTCGGGTTTGTGAACACCGGCGTTGCAGATTTAGATAACGGGGATTTCATTTTCAGGAAAAAGATTGATTTGTAAAGGAGATCGTTTATGCGCAAAGTCATTGCAATAACTCTGGTGCTGTGCATCGCCGCACTTTGCGCCGCCTGCGCTGGCCCGACCAAAAACGAAGACTTCACAGGAGTTTGGCAGAGGACAAATGTGGAGCGGAGCATGCGCGCGCAGATTGAGATAACAGAGCAAACCGATACGCAGTTTCGGTTCAGCATAGATGCGGTTTGGGAGGCGCATACCGGTGGCACGGATGGTGTGGCTTTGTTCACCGCACCCAATCGGGCGGAATGGCATATAGCAGTGGACTTTGCCGATCATACGGACGAAGGAACGCTTACCTTTACCTTGGACGGAGAGAATCTGATCGTTTCGTATGAGGGCGTTTGGATGGCCCTTGGCTTCGGAACGAACGTCGAACCCGACGGTGTTTACACGAAGGATGAACCCGCGTATACCAACGCAAACATAGTCCATGATATCTTCCCCACGGAGGAAATCCGCGCGAATATGGTTGCGCTGTTGGGCGAAGAGGAATTTGCGTATATTACGCGGGTGATGGAATATGGTTCCGGCTGGGACAACAGAGAGATGTTTACTTACTCCGGCTTTATCAGCGGCGCGGGCATGGGCGTGGATTTGATTTTGGAGGGCAGCAAGATATACTGTCTCGTGTTTCATTCTGAGACCGACGTCGCATATATCTTCTATACCAATGACCCGCTGTACAGGGATCAGCTGCCGGATGCGTTTGCTTTAAGCAGAAATAAAGATGTTCCCATTACCTTTGTCTGTGTAGAATAAGGAGCCACATATGCCATACATTGCAATTGCCTATCTCACCCTCCTCAGCGCCATCGCCATCGTGATTACCGTGCACGATAAGCGCGCCGCGCGGCAGCACAACGCACGCCGCGTGCCGGAGCGCAGCCTGCTGACGATCTCCCTGCTGGGCGGGGCGCTCGCCATGCTGATTACCATGTGCCTTGTACGCCACAAGACCAAGCACGCCAAATTTATGGTCGGCCTTCCGCTGATTATCCTGCTGCAATTGGGCGTCACCTTCCTTCTTTGGTGGTTTCTGTGAGCAACGCCGCGCAGAACTTGTATGACGCCGGATTGTCGACAAAGTCCCGCGTGAGCGGGCAGAAGCTTTCAATCCGTGCGCAAGGGCGGTTCATCCGCCCGTTAAGCGCACACATTGAAGGATTTTCTGGCCGTTTTGCGCAGCAAAACAAGAAAATCCGGTTGAACCGTGTCGACAAAGGCACTTTGTCGACACGCTGCCTGTATGACGCCCTCCACGCCCGCTACGGCGAGCTGCACTGGTGGCCCGCGGATTCGCCTTATGAGATGATGGTTGGCGCGGTGTTGACCCAAAACACGGCCTGGGGCAATGTGGGGCGCGCAATTGCCAATTTCGGGGATCGGCTCAACCCGGCGTTTGTGTTGCAAGCGGAACTGGCGGCGCTTGCCGAGATCATACGCCCCGCCGGGTTTTTCAACCAAAAAGCGGCCTACCTGAAAGCCCTGACACAGTGGTACGCCCGCTATGATTTTGATGTGCCCACCGTCCGGCGCGAACCCCTCCCCCGCCTGCGTGCCGAGCTTTTGGCCACACGCGGCATAGGCAAGGAGACCGCCGATTCCATCCTGCTCTATGCGTTCGGGTTCCCTTCCTTTGTGGTCGATGCCTATACCTCCCGCCTATGCGCGCGCCTGTCCCTTCCCGCGGGCAATGGTTATGACGCGATCCAAGCTTATTTCACCGAACGTCTCCCTGTGGATGCTGCCCTGTACAACCAATTCCACGCGCTGATTGTGATCCACGCCAAGACCCACTGCCGTAAAAGGCCGCTCTGCGGGGATTGCCCGCTGGGGGAAAGTTGTGAAAGGAAGGGTGTATGAAAGGGGTATATATCTCGGAAAGCGCCCAAACGGCAATGTGCAATGAAGCTTGAGATGCCCCCGGCATCTCTCTTTATTTTGTGGGTTTATACATTCCCACCATATTGAACATTGTGCGTTGCACATTGACGCATTGCCCTGCCCCCGCTCCCCTTTTAACGCTTTGCACCATACCGGGATTGCAATCCGCACCCGTTTCCTGTATAGTTCATATCGGAGGTGCTCCTATGGAACAATCTTCTATAACCCCATGACCGCCCGGGAACTAAAGAACCACTGCCTGGCCCTGCCGGGCGCATATGAGGACTATCCGTTTGGCGACGGCGAGTCCTGGTGCGTGATGCGCCACCGCGGGAGCCGTAAGGGCTTTGCGCATATTTATGAGCGCGGCGGCCGGGTTTGCGTCAACCTCAAATGCGAGCCCATGGAAGCCGATTTTTTGCGCAATCTGTTTGCGGACGTCACGCCCGCCTATCATATGAACAAGACGCACTGGAACGGCGTCGCCGTGGACGGCGATGTGCCGGAGGAGCAGTTGTTGCGCATGGTGCGGCGGAGTTATGCGTTGACAGGAGACAGGGGGAAGGGAACAGGGGGAAGGCGAACATGACGCGTTGGCTCGGCAACGTTGGCTTCTCCTACATCGGCCTGCTCTATCTGCTGCTGCTGATTGTTCCGGGCATACTTTGGGCGCGGCGCAGACCGGAGGGTTATGATTCGTCGGGAGAGAATAAGATTCTGCGCATATTCGAGCGCGTAGGACAAGCGCTCTGTACCGCTTCCCTTTTGATTTTCAGCGATTACAATCCGCGCGCGCTTGATTTGTGGCTTGTCTGGCTGTTTATCTCGGCGGCCTTGATGGGCTTGTATATAGTGTATTGGATACGCTATTTCGGAAGCCCGCGGACCCTGCGGGACTTCTACCGTCCGCTGCTTGGCGTCCCCGTGCCGGGCGCGGCCCTGCCTGTTTTGGCGTTTGTGCTGCTCGGCATTTACGGGCGGGTGATTTGGATGATAGTATCCGCTGTTGTCTTCGGCATCGGGCATATCGGGAACCATTGGGGACATACAAAGAAAATCAATTGGTAGGAAAATTAAATGGATCTATTATTCTTGTTCATTCTGAGCATACCGTTCAACGCGATGATAGCAATGATTGTCGCGCTCTGCCTGCGCAAGCGGCTGCTTGCCAAGATTACGGGCACGGTGCTTGCGTGTTTCGGCATAACTATTATTTGGTTTATTTCCCTGCTTGCAATTGGGTTTAGCTCTGCCTATAACGGGCCGACCTGGCTGCTCAATCTGCCCGCCGTCCTCGCGCTGGCGGCCACTCTGCTCTTTATCTGGAAGCCCTTCCGCGCAAAGCTGAAATTGTCTCCGGCTATTGCGTTTGCGGTATTGTTTATTCTTTCGCTCGGCGCGATTATCGGCGTACAGGCCTATGAGAATGCCGTTTCGGGTGTCGCGGCGGAGCAGATAGCGCTGTCCGAATATGAGCCCTTTGCCGAACACAACCGCTTGGCGACCCTGTCCGAAGCGGCGGACTTGCAGTTTGCGCACGATGCCGCGCTGCCGAGATTGGACGGCGCAACCGCGCTCTATCCGCTGTATGCGGCGTTTGCGCAGGCGGTGTATCCCAAGCAGATAGACAACTACAATCTGCGCGAAAAGCCCTTCCCGTTGGTGGACTGTACGCGCACGGATCAAGCGTTCAAGAATTTGTTGGCGGGCGCTGCAGATATCGTCTTCCTGATGGATCTGTCCCCCGCGATGCTTGCAGCTGCGGAGGAAGCGGGCGTCACCCTGCAACTGACGCCCATAGGCCGGGAGTCCTTCGTCTTCTTTGTCAACGGGCGCAACCCGGTGGAGAACCTGTCCCTCGCGCAAATCAAGGGCATCTATTCGGGGGAGATCACCGACTGGCGCGTCGTGGGCGGGCGGAACTGGGAGATTCACGCCTTCCAGCGCAACGAGGAATCGGGCAGCCAAATCGCGCTGCGCAAGATGATGGGCGAAACACCCGTGATGCGCCCGAATAAGGAGGATATCTATTCCACAATGGGCGGTTTCGCCGAGGTCGTGAGTTACAAAAACTACAAGAACGCCATAGGCTATTCGTTCCGCTATTACATGACCGAGATGATCCAAGGCGGCAAGATCAAGATGCTCTCGGTGGACGGCTTCTCGCCCTCAGACGAAAATTATCCGCTGGTCGCGCACTTTTATGCGTTGACGGTCGTGGGGCGAGAGAGCGAATGCGCCGAGAATATAGCGCTGCTGCTGGAATGGATATTGTCCGAACAGGGACAGTATTTGGTGGAGAAGACAGGGTATACGCCGTTGAGTTGAAAGTGGAAAGATAGAGTAGGCGGAGAACATGGAAATGCCTTAACTTTCCTCTCTCCCGCTTGCAATAGGGGAACCCATCCACTATAATACTCGCATGAAAAGAAAAGCTTTTACCATACCTCTGATGTCCCTTGCCACGCTGCTGCTGATCGCCTGCCTGATTGTCACGGCGGTGGATCTTACGATGCGGGATCGGCCCTTTTTGGAGCAGACCCACGCGGAGATCAAGAGCTATGCGAGTGAGAGTCTCAACTCCCGCCTGCCCGACGTCGTGGGCGCGACGCAACGGCTCTTGGACTATATGCGCGGCGATGTGAACGATATCTATTACGAGGGCTATAAGGGCATGCTCAAGACCGAGATGTTCCCCTCCACCATTGAGAAGGTGCATATGCGGGAGGTGCGCAACCTTTGGCAGCGCATCGCCGCCCTGCGCAACTTTGCCGCCATCGGCGCCATCTTCCTCTTTCTGTTGGGCATCGTCCTCCAGCGGCGGCAGCTGATTCCGACCTGCGGCGCGGCCATATGCTATGCCTATATGCTCTTTGGGGTGATTGCGGCCTTCGTCGGCATCTGGGCGGTCGCGGACTTCGACGGGTTCTGGACCTTTTTCCATCAAGTCGCGTTTCCGAACTCCACCAACTGGCTGCTGCCCGCCGGGACGAATATGATCGAAATGCTGCCGCAGGAGTTTTTCTCCGCCTATGTGACGCGTATAGGCATCTATGGCGCCGCGTTGCTTGCGCCGCTCCCCCTGCTCTCGCTGACCGGGATCATCGCCCTGCGCGTTATCGAACGCCGGACGGAAAAGCGCGCCATCGCCGCCAGAGCGAACCGCGACCCGCTGGCGGCGATCACGGTTGAAGACGCGCCCGACCTCCTGTCCCTGCACCGCAAGATGAACACCCCCTTGAGCAAGCGCAACGAGCTCGCCGAGACCGCGCAGTGGGAGGCGGAGATTCGCGGGGATGTGGAGGAGTTTGGGAGAGAGGATAGGGAATAATGCAGAATGCAGAGAAAATATTCCCCTCTCTGCATTCTGCATTATTACTTATTACTTAGCGAATCATGCGTTATAACGAAACCGCCCGAAAAAAGGCCGAGAGCTTGCCCTTGAAGAAGCAGGCATATGTCCTCGGCATCGAGACTTCCTGCGATGAGACTGCCGCCGCTGTGGTGCAGGGCGGGTGTGTTGTGCTGTCCAATGTGATCTATACGCAGATACCGCTGCATCGGCAGTATGGCGGCGTGGTGCCGGAATTGGCCAGCCGCAACCATGCGGATCAGATCGGGATTGTGGTGCGCGAGGCCTTGGACGCGGCGGGCTTGCGCAAGGAGGATTTGGACGCGATTGCCGTCACCTGCCGCCCCGGATTGGTGGGGGCGCTGCTGGTGGGCGTTTGCTATGCAAAGGCGCTGGCACTGGCGGGGGGCCTGCCGCTTTTGGGCGTGGACCATATCCACGGCCATATCGCCGCGAACTATATCAGCCATCCCGCGTTGGAACCGCCCTTTGTCTCTCTGGTCGCCAGCGGTGGGCATAGCCATGTGCTCCGCGTTGACAGCTATGACAGTTACTCCCTTTTGGGCCAAACCCGCGACGACGCGGCGGGCGAAGCCTATGACAAGGCCGCGCGCGCGCTGGGACTGCCCTACCCCGGCGGGCCGGAACTCGAAAAGCTGGCGCGGGGCGGCGATCCGAACAAGTATCCCTTTCACTCCACGCTGAATGAGAGCGACGACCCCGATATGAGTTTTTCGGGGATAAAGACCGCGCTGGTGAACCTGATTGCCAACGCAAGGGCGCGCGGGGAGGAATTGTTTCTGCCCGATATAGCCGCAAGCTTTCAGCAGGCCATCAACAAAACCCTCACACATAAAGCTCTGCTGCACTGTAGGGAGGGCGATACGCTCTGTCTGGCGGGGGGCGTATGCGCGAACGGGCATCTGCGGGAGTTGCTGACGCGCGAATGCGCCAAGCGGCGCGTGCGCTTCTTTGCCCCCGCCGCGCCCTATCGCACGGACAATGCCGCCATGATCGCCGCGCAGGGTTATTTTCACCTGATGGCGGGGGATCTGGCGGGCTTGGATCTGAGCGCGGCGGCAACGAAATAGAACGAGTCAGGAGAGAGGTATTATGAATCAGAAAAATAGCGGCCTCGGCGTGGGCATTGTCATACTCATCTTTGGCTTGGCAATCGTAGGGCTGAACCTCGCGCTCTCATCCGCCATACAGAGTGGGGAGATGAACTGTACATCATCGGATGTGCATATTTCCATGATTCTGGGGGCTATGTTTTCTTCTCTTGGTATTGGAATCTTCGTTTTTGCATTGGCCAAAAGCGCGCGGCAAAAAAGCCTGCGTAAAAGCGGTGCGCGCGCGATGGCGACCGTAACGGAAGTGACCAAGTGCAAATATCGCTATTCCGACAGTTTCACCACCCATGAGTATTACGAGATTTCTTACTACTGGAAGGATCCCGAAACGGACACCTCGCATCGCGGCGAGAGCAAATGTCAGATAGACCCCCGGCCCTATCTTTCGCGCAGCGACCAGAAACTACCCGTGTATTATGAGCCGAACAATGCGTCGCGGCATTTTCTCGATCTTTCCGGGTTGATATAAAGGGGGGTTCCTTTCATGTCCAAAGGCAGCATCGGCAGAGAAAAACTATTATTACTGCGCGAAATCTTCCTGCGTGAAACGGATGCCGCGCACGCGCTTCGCATGGAGGAGTTGTTGTTGCGCCTGCAAACGGCGGGCTTTAATGCCGAGCGCAAGAGTTTGTATAAAGATTTTGCCGTACTGCGCGCGCACGGGCTCGATATTTGCAGCCTGCGCAGTGGCGGCACCACGCGCTACTACCTCGGGCAGCGGGATTTTGAACTTGCGGAGCTGAAGATGCTGATAGACGGCGTGCAGGCGGCGCGCTTTCTCACCGAGAAGAAGGCGGCCGAGCTGATCGAAAAGCTCTCCTGCCTGTGCAGCGAGCACGACGCAAAGCGCTTGCAGCGCGAGCTCTATGTCTCGGGCCGCGTGCGCAACATGGACGAAAGCATCTTTGTATCGGTGGACAAGATTCATGCTGCCATCGGCACCGACGCCGATATCAGCTTCCGCTATCTCAGCTACCGCGCCCGCGCGAAAAAGGTCTATCGACGCCGCGGCGAGCGCTATTGCGTCAGTCCCTACGCCCTCATCTGCGCGCAGGACAATTATTACCTGCTGGCCTATGTGGCGGCGGAGGGTATATTCAAGCATTACCGCGTGGATAAAATGGAGCATATTCAGCTCTGTGAGGGCAGCGAGCGGCAAGGCAAGGACGAGTTTGCCGAGCTGGATTTGGCCAAATATGTGGACGCCTGCTTTTCCATGTATTCGGGACGGGAGGAAAACATACTTCTGCGCTTTGACAGCGCGCTGCTGCCCGTCTTTGCCGACCGTTTCGGCGACGCGCTCTGCGTGGAAGCGAAGGAGGGCGGGTTTTGCCGCGCCCACATACGCGCCGCCGTCAGTCCCCAGTTCTACGGCTGGCTATTCGGCCTGAGCGGCGAGGTGGTGATTTTGGAGCCGGAGGGGGTGGCGGAGGAATGGCGAGAGAGACTGCGGCTTGCGTTGGAAGCGCAAGCTGAAGTGGAAAGTTGAAAGTGGAAAGAGGAAAGTTAGAGTGGGCGGGGGAATATGGACATAAAATTTCAATCAAAAATGCGCAGCATTTTTTACCTTCACTTTCTTCTTTCCACTTAAAAACACAGCTCATACCTATCCCAATTTCTTTCATACATAAATAGATCCCCGCAACGCGCAAATCCATGCTTTCTGTACAGGGCAACGGCGGCTTCGTGCGCGGGGTTTACCAACAGGATCGCGCCGTCGTGGCCGCGTTCCATTGCTTTGTACAGGGCAAATTGCAGCATCGTTGCGCCAAGGCCCTGTCCCTGATATTCCTGCGCCACGCCTAAGCGCGCCAGTTCGCAGGGGCGCTTGGACGTCCAGTCCAAGTCGGCGATATCCTCCGGCGTCTCCACGGTGATGGTCGCGATCAGCCTGCCGCCCATCCGCATCACAAAGACATAGCCCCGCTCCACATCCTCCTCCGCCAACTCCAAAAAGGGATATTCCGTGCTCCAGATGCAGCCGGGCGTGCCAATCAGGCTCCGGTACAGAGCCATGAGTTCGGGGAGGTCTTGTTGGGTTGCTTGCAGAATCATAACTTAGCAGAGAGGAAAGTGGAAAGATGAAAGAGGAAAGTTAAGGCATTTCCATGTTCATTGCTCACTCTAACTTTCCTCTTTCCTCCCTTTCAGCTTTCTATGAAAGCTGAAAGGTGTCTCTTTCCACTTAATTAAAGTTTACAATAAAATCATTCACCTTTTTGTCCTGCCAATAGATGAGAGACCAGGCGGAATTGTTCTTTGCGGTGTCCGTGGGGCTGCTGGGCAGCAGGATGCGCGAACTGTTGCCGCTGGATTTTTCCGTCCAGTCGTATTCCTTCGCAATCGCGATGATGCGGTTTTGCAGTTCCAACAGGTTCGAGAGGTCATAGGCCTGCGCGTTGCCCTTCTTGTGCCACTGCTTCATCTTATCCACAAAATCATGCAATTCTTTCAGTTCCTGGCGCTGCTTGGCCGTATACTGGCGCGTGGGCTCCGCCGTGGCGCCCGCGTAAAGTATGCCGCCGCCGAACATGGGGGCCTTGTACGCGAATATTACGCCCGACGAATCCCCCGTATCCGGGGTATTGGTGGGTGTGGGCGTAAAGGTCGGCGTCGGTGTGCGCGTGGGCGTCGGCGTAGGACTGGGCGTCGGCGTGGGGGAGAGCGTCGGCGTCACCGTCGGCGTCGGCGATGAGGTGAACTCGGGCAGCAAATTGTCCTTTGCCATCAGGTCGTCGACATATTTGAGGATCTTATCCGCATTCTTCATATAGACCGGATAGAGCATCTCGCCCCAGGTGCGCTCCGCGCCCGCGTTGGAGTAGGCATTGCGCTGCTGCACCTCCACGCCATAGACCTTTTTGATGATGCTCACGCGGTTCTTTTGGTTGGTCATACAGAAATTCCAGTGGAAGATCGTGCGCATGCTGCCGCCCATGGAATAGAGACCTATGTCCTGCTCGCGCAGGTTATAGGCAAAGAGCAGCAGGCTCGCGGTCTGCTCCACCGTGCAGTTGGTGAAAAAGTCACCTTCAAAGGATTTGATCATCTGCGGAATCTTGAAGATATTGCCCGACTGCTTCAGCTGCTCTAAGATGGCGACCATCATCTTGCGCTGGCGCGCGGTGCGGTTCTCGTCGCCCGTGGGCAGGTTGCCGTGTCCGCCCTTGCGCACGCGCATATAGTCGAGCACCGCCTGGCCGTCCATCAGCTGGGGACCCTTATAATAGCGGCGGCCGCCGTTGTCGAAATTGCCTTCGAGGTCATAATATACGCCGCCCAACAGGTCGACGATCTGCTTGACGGAGCCGAAGTTGACGGCATAATAGTAATCGATCTTCGCCGCGCCGCCCAGCATCCACTCGGCCATATCGCAGACCTTGCGGAAGCCCGAGCCGTCCTTGGCGAAGTATCCGTAGTTTCCCTCGGAATCCTTCGCGCAGTTCAGGGAGGCGTTGGCCTTATAAATGCCGCCCACGCCGGGTATCTTCACATAGGAATCGCGGGGTATGCTGATGATATCGACGCGGTTTTCCTTGAAATTACAGGCCAATACCATCATCACATCGGAGTGGAAGGAGTTGCCGCTCTTGCCGCCCCAACCGGAGGTGGTGCGTATGTCCTCATAGTCCACGCCGATCAGCATGATGTTGACGATATCGCCGCTGCGTATGCTGTCATCGCTGATGGACAGGAGCGCATCCATCGGGTCGGGCGTCGGCGCGGGGGTGGTGCCGTCCGGGTTCAGGGTTGCGCTTGGCGCGCTGCTGTCGGGGGGCGCGGGCGCGGGCGCGGGAGTGTCGGCCTCAACCACGAATTGATTCTGCGGATTCGCGATCATGGCGCCCACATATTGCCCGGTGAAGACGCCCGTCACGAGGACGAAGACCGCCGCGATGCTGATCCACAAAAACGCGGCGCGGCGGCGGCGCGCGGAATAGGCCGAGCGCTTTTTGCGCTTTTGCTTGCGCGGCTTGGGCACGGGGGCATCCTCCTCCTCAAACGCAAGCTCCTCGCTGAACTCCGCATCAAAGGCGGGGGGCTTGGGCTCGGCGGATTCCATGATCCATTCCCCGCCCGCGGCAAAAAATGCCGCACCCGGGGCGCGCTCAAACATCGCGTCTTCCTCGGAAAAGAACGATTCGGCAGGCGCCGCGGTCTCGGGCGCTTCTATCGTTTCCGCTGTTTCCGCCGTTTCGACTGTTTCGGTCGTTTCGGCGCTTTCCACGGTTTCGGTTGTTTCGACCGTTTCGGTTGTTTCCGAAAGTTCGGCCGTTTTATCTTCAAAATGCTCGTTCATAGCTTTGCTCCAAAATAAAAATGGGTATGAAACATCATACACCATACTTGCCCGTTTCACCACAGGGCTATGACAGATATTACAAATAATTCATAAAAACGCCGCATGCTTTACGAGAACTCTTCACTCTTCACTATCATAAACCACCCGCATCAAACAGAGCCCGTGCGCGGGGGCGGTTGCGCCCGCGTTGTTGCGGTTTCGGGTTGCGAGGGCCGTTTCCATGGCGTTTTCGGGCAGATAGCCGCGGCCTATGTCGAGCATGGTGCCGACCAGGATGCGCACCATATTATATAGGAAGCCGCTGCCGCGCACGTTGTAGTACCAATAGTTGTCTATTTGCGTCCATTCGGATGCGTAGATGCTGCGCGTGGTGTTTTCCACCTTCGAACCTGCTGCCATAAAGGCCGCGAAATCGTGCGTTCCGATTATGGATTGCGCCGCGCGCTGCATTTTCGCGAAGTCGGGCGCGCTGTGCAGGTGCAGGGCGGTGTTGCGGGTCTCCACGCGCGCATGCTCGCCGATTTGCAGGGTATAGCGGTACTGCTTTTCCTTTGCCGAAAAGCGGGCATGGAAATCCGACGCGCATTCCTCCGAAAAAAGGATGCGGATATCGGATGGCAGGCGGGTATTCAGCGCGACGGCGAATTTCCCGGCGTCCATACGCGCATCCGTATCGAAGTGCGCGACCTGCGCGCGCGCGTGCACGCCGCTGTCGGTGCGGCCCGAGCCGTGCAGGGCCACATGTTGGCCCGTGATGTGCAGGATGGCCTGCTCGATCTTTTCCTGTATGGCAACGCCGTTCGGTTGGGTTTGCCAGCCGACATAGTTTATCCCGTCGTATTCGATAATCAGACGTATGCGGCGCATTATACTTTTACACCGAAGAAATATTCGAAGAGTATGGCCGCCGCGATCGGCATCAGCAGAATTATCACAGCCACGAGGTCGGCCCAGGCATAGCGCAGTACATGCAGCTTGGTGCGGCCCTCGCCGCCGTGATAGCAGCGGCTCTCCATGGCCATGGCCAATTCATCGGCGCGGCGGAAGGCGGAGACAAAGAGTGGGATCAATATGGGGATCATCGCCTTCGCGCGCTTGAGGATGTTGCCGCTCTCAAAATCCGCGCCGCGAGAGAGCTGGGCCTTGCGGACGCGCTCCGTCTCCTCCATCAGCACGGGGATCATGCGCAGGGCGATGCTCATCATCAGTGCCAGTTCGTGCGCGGGGAATTTCACTTTTTTCAGCGGCGCCATCATGCGCTCGAGCCCATCCGTCAGCGCCAGCGGCGAGGTGGTGAGGGTCATCAGCGAAGTGCCCGTCACCAACAATACCAGGCGCAGGGAGAGGAACGAGGCGTTGATCACGCTCTCCTTTGTGATGATGATCTTCCACCATTCAAACCAAACGGTATCCTCCGGGCCGTGCACCATCAGCACTTGCAGCACGAACATCATCAAGAGCACCACGCGCAGGGGCTTGATCGCCTTCCACAGATAGCCGATGGGGATTTTCGCAAGCAGGGTCACGAGGATCACAAACGCGGCGGGGACGGCCAGCGCCCAGAGCAGGGATTTCACGAGCAGGACGGCGGTGATATAGAGTATCATGCCGACGATCTTGGTACGCGGATCCAATCTGTGGATGCAGGAATCTTTCGGGACGAATTGCCCCAGCGTGATATCAGGCATGGGACAATTCTCCTTTCAGCCACGCAAGCAGGGCGCGGGTCGTGCAAATATCGTTCGGGGCATCCATGCCGCGCTGGCGCAACAGGCGGCAGAACACGGCGGAATAGGGCAGGGACAGGCCGATGGCCGACAGCTCCGTCTCGCGGGCAAAGACGGCCTGCGGCGTATCGTCCATCACCAGGCGGCCCTTGTCCATGACCAGTATGCGCGTGGCAAAGCGGGCCACGTCGTCCATCGAATGGGAGATCATCAGGATCGCGCAACCCGTGTCCGCCCGCAGTTTTTCCAGCACATGCAGGATCTCCTTGCGCCCGCGCGGATCCAAGCCGGCCATCGGCTCATCCAACACCAAAAAGCGGGGCCGCATGACCAGCACGCCCGCCAGCGCCGCGCGGCGCTTCTCGCCGCCCGAGAGGTCGAAGGGGCTCTTTTCCGCAAACAGGTCTGGATCCAGCCCCACGAGCGCCAGCGCTTCCCGCGCCCGCCTATTCTGCTCCTCCTCGGGCAGTTTATCCTGCTTCAACCCAAACTTCACGTCCGAAATCACCGTATCCGCAAACAACTGATATTCGGGATACTGAAACACCATCCCGACCAGCTTGCGCGCGCGGACGCGCTGCTTCTTCTCGGACATATCATAATCGCCCACAAACACCTTGCCCGATGTGGGCGCCAGCAATCCGTTCAGATGCTGCACCAGCGTCGTCTTCCCGCTGCCCGTATGCCCGATGATCCCGACAAATTCGCCCTCCACAACTGAAAAACTGACGCCGTTCACGGCAAGCACCGCCTCGTTGGAGCCGGTGGTGTAGGTGTGGGTTAGGTTGGTCGTCTTGATTTGGAGCATGCTTGTTTTCCGTTTCTTACTTTTGACGAGTGAATAGTGAAGAGTTGCACCGTGCCGATACATCAGCACGGTTGGGAAATTTCTGCGAAATTTCCGATATTAAAGCTTCAATAAAAACAGCTTGCTGTTTTTTACCGCAACTCTTAACTATTCACTCTTAACTGCGCGCGCAGCGCGCAAACTTCCTCCGCCAACTCCTCCAAGGTCAACGCCTTCCCCGCAATCGCCGCGCCATTCCGCCGCAACGCGTCGCGGATATAGACGGCTTCGGGGGTTTCGAGACCTATGGAGCGGACGAAATCGCCGTCGCGGAAGAAGCCGCCGGGCTTGCCGTCGAAGGCGACCTCGCCGTTTTGGAGGGCGATCAGGCGGTCGCAGTCGACGGTTTCCTCCATATATTGGGTGATCATCAGGATGCCCATGCCGCCCGCATGCAGCTTGTGCGCGGTCCCGAGGAGTTCCTGCCGCCCGCGCGGGTCGAGCATGGCGCTGGCCTCGTCCAGCACCATCAGTTGGGGGCGCATGGCCAGCATCCCCGCGACGGCGACACGCTGTTTCTGCCCGCCCGAGAGCTTGTGCGCCGCGTGGCGGGCATAGTCCGACAGTCCCACTGTGGCCAGGGCCTCGTCCACGCGCTCGCGTATTTCCTCCGTCGGTACGCCGAGATTCTCGGGGCCGAAGGCCACATCCTCCTCCACAATCGTCGTGACAAACTGGTTGTCGGGGTTTTGGAAGACCATGCCCACGCCGCGGCGTATATCGAGCAGGTTCTTTTCCTCTGCCGTCGCCAGCCCGTTCACCGTAACCGTTCCGCTTGTGGGCAGGAGCAGACCGTTCACCAACTTGGCAAAGGTGCTCTTGCCGCTGCCGTTATGCCCCACGACGGCGGTAAACGCCGCCGTATCCAGCGCAAGCGAAATCTCCCGCAGGGCGGGGCGGGTGGTCTCCGGGTATTCATATGTGACGTTCTCAAACAGGATCATGAAAGGATATATTCCACAGCTTGCAAGGGGGTTTCAAATACGGGCGCGCCGCATTTTTTCAGCACTTTTTCGTCCTGATGCCCGTCCGCCAGCAGGATGCACTGGCTGCCGACCCGCTGCGCGACGGCGAAGTCGTGGTCGGTGTCGCCGATAAAGACCACGTCCTCGGGCTTCAGGCCCGCTTCGGCAAAATACTGCACGGCCAGATGCGCCTTGCTGCCCGCCAAATCATCGGTCAGTCCAAGCACGCGCTCCATATAGCGCCAGACCCCGAAATATTGCAGTTGCGGGGTCAATCTCCCCAAGCGCGTGGCCGAAAGCACGCTCTGGCGCAGTCCGGCCTTGCGCGCCGTTTGCAGCGCGGCGATCGTGCCGGGGCGCAGGCGGCAGCGCGGCCAATTGGCCTCATAGCGCAGTACATAGTCGTCCGATACCTCGTCGAAACTCTCGTCCTCAAAGGTATAGCCCCGGCGGTAGTAATATTCCACCACCGGAAAGCAGAAAGTCTCGCGATAGTCCGCGTCACAAGTAAATTCCGGCAACCCTCGCTCGGCCAGCATGGCGTTGGCGATCTCGCGGCTCAGCCAGGTGTCCTCGATTAAGGTTCCGTTCCAGTCCCAAATGATATGTTTTGCTTTCATGGTGGAGAGTATAACAGTTATAGGGGGCGATTGCAATTGCCAGGGGCATATTCTGCGTCAATGTTCAATGTGCAATGTTCAACGCGCAATGGTTGTAGAGATGCCGTCGGCATCTCCTTGATTGAGCGGGCGCTTCATTGCGCATTGCGCGTCGTGCATTGCGCATTGTATCGCGCCCAAAGCGTCTCAAACGCCCTCGGCTTTCTTGGCTCCTCCAACAGTGCCATAATATCGCGCACGCATTCCTCTATAGAGCTGTTGCATGTATCCACCGTGATATCATAGGTGCCATCCTTCGGGCATAGGTACGCCAGCTGGCTCTCGCCCTGCCCAATATCGCGGTCGCCGCGCGCCTTTTCCCTGCGCCGCAGTTCCTCCACCGGGCAGGTCACGCGGACAAACAGCACCGAGTATCCGTGCAGTAGGTTTACGCATTCCGTCAGCCAGTCCTGCCGCTCCAGCACATGATCCACAATCACAGGCAGCCCCGCGTCTGCGAAGACCCGGATTGTGCGGTGCATGACCCCAACGGCCCGAAATATCGTCGCGTAGTGTTCGGCGTTCAGGAATTTCTCATGCATGGTATTGAGGAAATTGTCGACGCTGAGCAGGCAGTACGGTTCCGGCAGCGCTTCCTGTAGGGCTTTCGCCAGCGTGGATTTACCCGAGCTGGACACGCCGTTTAGAAAAATGATGTTCTTCATGGGGCAAGTATAGCAGTGGTAGGGAGCGATTGCAATTGACTTCTTTGGAGATATATATCTTAGAAATCGTCGTCATCGCCGTCATCGCCGTCATCGTCGTCATTGCGTGCCGATCAAAACCCGTGCGTCAGTGACGCTGTGACGCCGATGACGGCCTTTTTTACGTATTTAATATAATAGAAAATGCAAAGTTTGGTAAGAGGGATGGCAACGCTATGCTATCACCCCGAATTCTGTTATAATAATCGCATACCAACCCTTGAGAACTGAGAACCAAAATGCTCCACCTATCCCCCCGCCTTTCAACCGCGCTCGCGCTCCTTGCGGGCGCGAAAACCGTTGCCGATATAGGCTGTGACCACGGCAGGCTTGCCGTGGCGCTGGCGCAGGGCGGCGCTATGGCCGTGGGCGTGGATATTTCCGAGCCCTCGCTGATGAAGGCGCGGCGCTTGGTGCAGCTGGCGGGGCAGGCGGACAGGGTGGAATTGCGGGTCGGGGACGGACTTTCGCCCCTGCGCACGGGCGAAGCGGACGCCGTTTGCATGATGGGCATGGGCGGCACGCTGATCGCCAAGCTGCTTGCGACTATAACCCCGCCGCTTGCGGGCGCGCGCTTTGCGGTGTTGCAGCCCCAGAGCTCGCAGGAGGATTTGCGGCGGTTCTTATATGAAAACAACTATCATATCTCGGACGACCGCGTGGTGCGCGACGGGCGGCGGCTGTATCAGATTATCAAAGCCGAGCCGCGCGCAACGCGGCAGGGCTTGCCTGCGGGCTTTCCCGAAGCTTGCTACACCGTGGGCTATATGGCCGTTGCGCAACGGGAGCCCTTGCTGCCCGAACTGTTGGCGCGGCAGCGCGTGCTTGCCGAACGGCGCCTCCGCGAAGCAACCGGCACGGCGGGGGAAGCGAAGTTTATCAAACAATTGGACGATATAAGGAGGATAGAATGCATATTGACGAATTCTGCGCCCTGATGGACGCAATCGCCCCGCCCGCGCTGGCTTGGGAAGGGGACAATATCGGGCTGCTGGTCGGCACGGAGAGGGAGGAGATTGCGCGCGTGCTGGTCGCGCTGGATTGCACGCCGCCCGTCATTGCCGAAGCCGTGGAGAAGGGTGCGGATCTCATTCTCACGCACCACCCGTCCATAAAGGACCCGCTGACGCGCCTTTCGCATCGGGATCTGCCATACTTGCTGGCGCGGCATGGCATCGCGCACTTTGCCGCGCACACGAACCTCGATGCGGCGCAGGGCGGTGTGAACGACTGTCTGGCGGCCTGCATGGGTCTTGAAAACCTGCGCCCACTTCCTCCCGAGAACTTGGGGCGCGTGGGGACGCTGCCAACGCCATGCACGCTTTCGGAGTTTTTGGAACTCTGCCGCGAACGCTTGCAGGCTACGCCATTATATGCCGGGGATCTCAGCCAACGCATCGAAACGGTCGCGCTGGTCGGTGGCGGCGGCGCTTCCGATCTGCAAAAAGCAGCGGCAGCGGGGGCAGATATCTTGCTGACGGGCGACGCGAAACACTCCGACGCGCTCTTCGCGCGCGCCCTCGGCATCGCTTTGGCAGTATGTGGACACTATGAAACGGAATCTGTGGTATTAAAACCCCTGATTGCGCGTTTACAGGCGGCCGATAATGGTGTACAATATATGCTGAGTGAGAATGACCGCGCGGCGTTGCGGGTTTTTCAATCGTAAACCCGCACGCGACAATCGAGGAGGAACAACATGAGCCAGCTTAAAGACTTTCTGGCCTTCCAGAGCGCTGATTTACAGTTGCAGCATACGGAAGAAGCCATCAAAAACACGGAGAACCGCAAAAGGTTCTCGCGCCTGCATAAGCAGCTGAAAGATATGCAGGACAACATTGCCAAGCAGAGCGCGGAATTGGCGCAGATAGAAGCGGCCTTGGCGCGCTTGCAGGCGCAGGCGGACGCGGCGGCCAAGCGCATGCAGATGGAGAGCGCCGAGCTGGACAACCTCACGGGCGACAGCGAAACCACCGCCGAGGAGATGGCGGAGTTTATCCGCGATATCGAACACCTTGACAGGGAATGGGCGGCATTGGAGCGCGAAGCGCATGCCGCGACAGCGGGCGTGAAGCGGCTTTCGCAGGAATACAACGCCACGCGCCGCAACGCCGCGCGCATCAAAAAGGAGTATGACGAGGTGCGCGCCCTCTGCGAAACCGAAAAGGCACAGGGAGCGGCGGCGGTCGCCGAAGCGGAAGCGGCGGTCGCGGCAGTTAAAAGCTTAGTCGCGCCCGCGCTGGCGGCGAAGTATGACAAGGCCCGCAAATATTTCCCCGCGCCCGTGGTGACAGTGCTTGGCGATAAATGCGGCGGCTGCAAAATGTCCCTCCCCGGCAATCTGTTGCGCCGTCTCGGCCCCGGCAACGAGATCTGCGAGTGCGAGAATTGCGGGAGATTGTTGTATTTGGAATAAAACTATAAATTTGCGAGTGTTTCAGGTGCTTGCCCGGCACCTATTTGCGAACAGAACTGCATGGGATTCGAACATCTCTTGTTCGCAAACAGGTGCCGGGAGGAAAGTCCGGGCACCACAGGGCAGCGTGCCGGATAACATCCGGCGAGGGCGACCTCAGGGAAAGTGCAACAGAAAAGAACCGCCCGGCGCCTAATTTGGCATAAGAGAAGTCACAAATTCAAACAAGCTGTATGCCAAATTAGGTGCTGGGTAAGGATGAAAAGGTGCGGTAAGAGCGCACCGGGGTCTCGGCGACGAGACCCGCTGTGTAAACCCCACGCGGTGCAAGGTTGATATGGGAATGCAATATGCCTATGGCATATTGGGATAACGGCGGCCCGCCGCGTTCCCGGTAACCGCGCCGAGCGCGTCAGGCAACGGCGCGCCCAGATAGATAAGCACTGTCACCGAAAGGTGTATACAGAACCCGGCTTATGAAACACTCGCAATTTAAGAGGAAAACTGAAAGTGGAAAGCGGAAAGATAGAGCAGGTGAAGCGTATGGGAATAACATGATCTTTCCTCTTTCATCTTTCCACTTTCCACTCAAAAAAAGGAGCCCCCATGGAAACCACCCCCAACCAACCCCGCACCATCCTCTCCGCCATGCAACCCAGCGGCGGCATGACGCTCGGCAACTATCTGGGCGCGATGAAAAACTGGGCGATTATGTCGCAAACGGATAATTGTTATTATGCCGTGGCCGATCTGCACGCGCTCACTGTGCGGCAAAACCCTGCCGAGCTGCGCCGCAATATCCGCAATCTCGCGGCCATGATATTGGCCTGCGGCGTCAATCCCGAGCGCGCCACGCTGTTTATTCAGTCGCAGGTGCCGGAGCACAGCGTGCTGGCCTGGCTTTTGACCTGCCATACCTATATGGGCGAGCTTTCGCGCATGACCCAGTTCAAGGACAAGAGCGCCAAGCAGGAGAATATCAACGCGGGCCTGTTTACCTACCCCTCGCTGATGGCGGCAGACATATTGCTCTACAATGCGAACGGCGTGCCCGTAGGCGCCGACCAGAAGCAGCACGTCGAATTGGCGCGGGACATTGCCATCCGCTTCAACAACGCCTACGGCGAGACCTTTGCCGTGCCCGAGCCGTTCATCCCCAAATACGGCGCGCGCATTATGAGCCTGCAGGATCCGACCAAGAAGATGAGCAAGTCGGACGAGAACCCGAACGCCTATATCAGCATGACCGACGACAACGACACCGTTGCCCGCAAGATCAAACGCGCGGTGACCGACAGCGACGGCGTGATCGAGTTCGATCCCGAGCATCGCCCGGGCGTCTCCAATCTGTTGACCATCTATGCCGCCTGCAAGGGCCAAAGCGCCGTGGACGCCGCGGCGGAATTTGCGGGGCAAGGCTACGGACAGCTGAAACAGGCCGTCACCGACGCCGTGCAAAGCGCCCTCGCACCCGTGCAGGCCGAATATGCCCGCCTGCTCGCGGATAAGGAACATCTCAACGCCCTACTCCGCAGCGGCGCGGAAAAGGCCTCCGCCGCCGGGCGCAGGACTTTGCGGAAGGTGTATCGGAAGCTGGGGCTGGATATGTAGGGGCGCGATAGCAATACGCCCGCGATTTGCATGCATACAGCGGCTTTCCGAATCGGACAGCCGCTATTTTGTTTGCTACAATGTAAAAAAAAGGAGCGAAAAAAATGAAGATCTACGCCTATATCCGCGTCAGCAGCGGCGACCAAAACGACGACAGGCAACTTGCCGCCCTGCGGGAATTGCAAATCCCACAGGCTCAAATCAATACGGACAAGCAGAGCGGCAAGGATTTCGAGCGTCCCCAGTATAAACGGCGGTGAGACGGCTACAGGCAGGCGATCTGCTCTATCACGGACAGGCCCTTTTCCCACTTGCTGACGGTTTGGCGGATGACGTACAGGCGTATGGCCAACTCCTCTTGGGAGTAGCCCTTGGTTTTTCTAAGTGTTTTCAGATTTTGTGCAAACATATAAAACACCTCCTTTTCGCCGCCAGTGTATGCCATGGGCCTGCGTTGCCGCAAGCAACGGAGATTAACGTTGCCCCTGCACCGCCGTAATCGCCACCAAATGCACAATATCCTCCACCGAACAGCCGCGCGAGAGGTCATTGACGGGTGCGGCGAAACCCTGGCAGATGGGGCCGACGGCGGCGGCACCCGCGAGACGCTGCACCAATTTATAGCCGATATTGCCCGCCTGCAGGTCGGGGAAGACGAGGACGTTGGCATAACCTGCCGTGGTGGAGCCGGGCGATTTCAACTGCCCCACATCGGGTACCAGCGCGGCGTCGGCCTGCAATTCGCCGTCCAGCATCAGTTCCGGCGCGAGTTCGCGCGCGATGCGCGTCGCTTCGCGCACCTTGTCGACATTCGCGTGCTTGGCGCTGCCCTTGGTGGAAAAACTGAGCATTGCCACGCGGGGGGTGAGCCCACAGAGACTCTGCGCGGTTTGGGCGGAGGAGATCGCTATTTCCGCCAGCTGCCGTGCGTCGGGATCGGGGTTGACCGCGCAGTCGGCGAAAATCAGCAGCCCGTTGTCACCCAGATTCGTATCCGCGAATTCCATAATAAACGCGCCCGAGACGGTCTTCACGCCCGGCGCGGTCTTGATGATTTGCAGGCCGGGGCGCAGGGTGTCGCCCGTCGTATGCACCGCGCCCGACACAAAGCCGTCGGCATAACCCTGCTTCACCAGCATGGCGGCAAAGAACATCGGGTCGCGCAGGGTCGCGCACGCCCCCTCCTTGCTCACGCCCTTGTCCTTGCGCATCTCATAGAACGCATTTGAAAAGGCTTCGTGGCGCGGGTCGGTAGTGGGATCGACGATTTCGATTCCCGCGATATCCGCGCCCGCCGTCAGTGCGTTTGTGCGGATGACGTCCGCATTGCCCAGCAGGGTGACGCGGGCTATGCCCTCGGCGTGGATGCGCGCCGCCGCCAGCAGGGTGCGCCGTTCGCCGCCCTCGGGCAGCAATACGTGCTTTTTGTTTGACTTGGCTTTTTCGATGATTTGTTGCAGTAGTGACATGGGGTGCTCCTTTTTATGGTATTCGGTGGGCGTATTGCTATCCGCCCCTACGGTATTATTCACGGGGCGGTGTGGTGTTCCGGGAAGAGCGCCATAAAAAACGCCTGAAAGCCTTCGCACATGCCTATACTCTCGCTCCGCAGACCTTCCCTGTCATAATAGTATTCGCCGCTTTCGATGTGCACCGACAGGCAATCCAAGGGGAAGCCCTCCGCGTGTTTGGCGTGTGGCGTATCCACGAGATAAAACGTATCGCCGGAGATATCGTCCCCGAAGTGCTCGTGGATTTCATTCTCGCCCGTCACGAGGCAAATTGCGTTCTTATAGCGCGCCACAGCCCTGCCGCCCAAGCTGCGGACCAGCGCGGCGTAGTGGGCGATCATCTCCGCGTCGTTCATGCGCTTTCCCTCTTTTATGCGCACATGCACACCCGGCTGCAAATCCTCGGGCAACCCTTCAATATACAACCCCGAATCGCAGGCAAAGACGGGCTGCCGCAACGCATGATAGTATGCCAACGCCTTAATGCGCGCATTCTCCAAGGGCGTGCTGCCGCTTTCTTCCGGTTCGGGCGTCGCAATACCAAGCTCACGCAACCCAAGTATCGCAACAGGGAGCGGCGCAAGCATTTTCCGCATATGTTCTAATTTCGCCGGATTCCCGGTTCCGTAAATCAGTGTGACGGGGGTCATATTTTCACAATCCAATAGCCGTTTCTGTTTGCGCCCGCCCGTTCTATCTTCCCGGCGTCTTTGAGCGCTTTGATATTTGTTTCAATTTGGCGCGGGGTGATCCCTAATTGTTCACTGAGTTTTTGCGCGGTGAGCTTCGGATTCTCTGTCAATAATGCCATTATCTTCTGCTGCATCTCATTTATACCGACGGGGTTATGTGAAGAAAATTCGGAATAAACCTCGGAATAACTCAGATCATCCGATCGGTAGAAAATCACAAGTTCTGAGATTTGGGGATGCACTTTGGGCTCAATATGATTGGAAACCGCCTGGCTGACATCACGCAGGGTTTTATCGGACAGCATCTGCCCGAGTGGCGTACCATCATTGCGGACGCCGAAATACAGCTCGCCGCCGCCGTGCTTATTCAGAATGGCCGCCATCGAGATAACGCCCTCTTTCAGCTCGGCAGTGGTCTTCTTGAATTCTAATTTTTCATTTTCCCTTCCGATTTTCATGCGCTGTCTTCCTTTGAATTGCTTTATGCACGGGATTGCAATATTTTCTGCCTGAAATTGTACCATATCCGCGCGAAAAATGATATACTAACTGTCGATCTTCCCGAAATACATGGAATATGCTGCAGGGCGCGATATATCGCGCCCCTACGGAAAACCCCCGCCCAAAAGGAGTCCCCCCATGAAAACCATTGGCATTATCGCGGAATACAACCCGCTGCACAACGGACATATCTATCATATGGAGGAGAGCCGCCGCCTGACGGGTGCGGATCTCTGCGTCGTCGCGATGAGCGGCAACTTTGTCCAGCGCGGGGAGTTGGCCTGCGCGGACAAATATACGCGCGCGGAATGGGCCTTGCAGGCGGGCGCGACCTTAGTTCTCGAGATCCCCGCCGTACATGCGTTGGCCCCTGCCGAACAGTTTGCGGCGGGCGCGGTACGGGCGCTGGCCAATACGGGGTTGGTCACCCATTTGCCCTTTGGCTGCGAATGTGACAACTTGCAGCTGCTGCAATACCTGGCCGATATCAGCGACAATGAGAGTCCGCAATATAAGGAACTGCTGGCAAAACATCTCGCGCAGGGCAAGGCCTACCCCCGCGCGCGAACCGATGCCTTTGCCGAGATGGGTTTGGATAGGTATTACCTTTCGGAGTTGGAAAAGCCCAACAATATATTGGCAATCGAATACCTGCGCGCCCTGAAAAAATACGCGCCCCAGATACGCCCCGTACCCGTACTGCGCCGGGGCAGCGCCCACCACGACGCCGCCCTGCGCGGCGCCATCTCCTCGGGCTCAGCCATACGCGAAGCCCTGCGCTGTGGCGACGAGGCGGCGCTGGATTCCGTACCCCTCTTTGTGGGCGGCGCCCTGCGCTTCAACAACGCCATGGTGACGGCGGAGCGCACCGTGGAAGCGATGATACTCTATAAACTGCGCACGATGGAAAAGGAGGAGTTGGCAGCCCTGCCGGGCGCGGGCGAGGGGATTGAGAACGTCATTTTCCGCGCCGCGCGGGACTGCGCGAACCTCGCCGCCTTCTATGAAACCGTGAAGAGCAAGCGCTATACGATGGCGCGCATCAAGCGCATGGCCTGCTGTGCGCTCTTGGGCATCAGCGCGGATCTGACGCGGGATATGGCCCTGGCCAGCAACGATTATGTGAAGGTGTTGGGCATTCAGAGCCGCGCGCGTAACCTGCTCTCGGGTATGGCGACGGCCTGCCCCGTCCCCGTCATTGCGCGCAATTCCGACCTGCGCAAGATAGACAAGCACCCCGCCAGCGTCCACTCCTTCGCGGCCGACACCCTCACCACCGACCTGTTGGGCTACGCGCAGGGCGTGAAGCTGCATCGGGATACGGAGGGGATTGTGATTGTGTGAGTAAAAAGTGAAGAGTTAAGAGTTGCGGAAGGTATCGCAAGCGATTCCAAAATTTAATTGGAAATTCCTGCGGAATTTCCACCACAACTCTTAACGCTTCACTATTCGCTCATAACTCCCTCACAACGGGACAAGCTATGTAAAGCACACGAAAGAATTCTGTATGAAATTTGATGCGGAACAAGTGAAGAATGCGGCAGTTGCGTGGATACGCGACTGGTTTGCCGCGAACGGAGAGGGTTGCCGCGCGGTGATCGGCATTTCGGGCGGCAAGGATTCCTCCGTTGTCGCCGCGCTCTGCGTGGAGGCGCTGGGGCGCGCGCGCGTCCTGGGCGTGCTGATGCCCAACGGCGTGCAGCGGGATATTGCCGATGCGCGCTGTCTGGCGCTGCATTTGGGGATTGAGCACTTCACCGCAAACATTGCCGACGCCTTCCGTGCCGTCGACGAGGAGTTGGGCGCGCATATACTGGTCTCGGGTTGGGCGCGCGTGAATCTCGCGCCGCGCTTGCGCATGGCGACGCTCTATGCCGTCTCCCAGTCCGTCAACGGGCGCGTGGCCAACACCTGCAACCTCTCGGAGGACTATGTCGGCTATTCCACGCTTTACGGTGACGCGGCGGGCGATTTCTCGCCGCTGGCAAGCCTGACCGCGACCGAGGTCGTCGCCGTCGGCCACGCGCTCGGTTTGCCCGCGCTGCTCGTGGACAAAATCCCAGCGGACGGATTGACGGACAGGAGCGATGAGGACAATCTGGGTTTCACCTATGCCGTGCTCGACAGATATATCCGCGAGGGCGTCTGCGACGATCCCGCCATCCGACAAAAAATAGACGCGCGCCACGCCGCCAACGCGTTCAAGATGCGCCCCATGGCGAGGTTTGTGCAGGGGGAACTGCGGGCGCCGATTTTATGGTAGGGACGACCATTCGAAGTACTCGAAACTTTTGTTGGCTTTTGTTACAGTATGGTTGACCACAGGTCCTCTCCGTGTTATAATTTGCGCGAATTTTGTCGCATAATACTAATTACAAGGATTCAGCCGCATGAAATTTTGGAAGCACATTCACAAGAAACGAGAGACCCCCGAGCGTCGCCGCAAGACGGATGCAGGACAGCGCCGGTTTTCAATTGCGGATTTCTCTATTGCTTGCGCAAAATGGGTGAAGAAGGCAAGTATTGCTGCCGCCAAATCGATTAAGAAAACAAACATATCCACCGCGAAGTGGATTAAGAAGGCAAGCGTTGCCGTAGCTAAATGGATTAAGAAAACAAGCATATCCACCGCGAAGTGGATTAAGAAGGCAAGCGTTGCCGTAGCTAAATGGATTAAGAAAACAAGCATATCCACCGCGAAATGGATTAAGAAAGCAAGCGTCGCCGTCGCCAAGTGGGTCAAGAAAGCAAGCGTCACCGTCGCCAAATGGGTCAAGAGAGCAAGTGTATCTGTAGCCAAGTGGATTAAAAAAGCAAGCATTGCCGCTGCCAAATGGATTCGGAAAACCGTTCTCTCTGCCCTGAGCCGGCTGAAGAAGACCGTTCCCGCTGCCGCAAGCCGGATTAAGCACGCCGCCATTGCCGCCGTGAAGCGGACGGTGGCTTTTTTTACGCATAGGGACAAGCGTTTCTGGGTCACCGCGGCCTGCATCGCTTTTATCTGCGTGGCTTGCATCGTATTGATAATCGTGCTGCCCGCCGCCGCAAGGCCTGTCATTGTCGTAACGGCGGATCCCACGCCCGCAGTCGAAACGCCCGCCCCCAACCCGACGCTGACGCCCGAACCGACGCCCAAGCCGACCCCAACGCCCGAGCCGACGCCCTCCGGTCTCTGCGGCGGCCGCTTTGATGTGTTCACCGATGGGGAAGTGGTGATAACGGAAGACAGCTATCAAACGGATACCATCGCACTGTTTTACAGCACCGAAGTAACGGACAAGGACGGAAAATTCAACCAGCAATTCATTCACAGGATCGATATTTATGTGCAGGAAATCGTGGATCTTCGCAGTTACCTGTGGTATCCCGACAAGAAAGACTGGCGGCTGCGCCTGCCCCAGCTTGCGGAAAAGAGCAACGCGATTGCGGCGATCTCGGGAGACTTTTACCACAACCGCAAATATGGCTTGAGTGTGCGCAACAGCGATGTGATACGCGGCACAGTAGACCCCGAATACGATATTTTCATCCTCTACCGGGACGGCACGGTCGCCACGATGGGGATAGGGGAATATGACGCGACCGTTGTAGAGGACAGGAATATTTGGCAGCTGCTCTCCTTCGGCCCCATTCTGCTGGATGCAACCGGGCAGCCGCGAAAGGAATTCCCCGTTCTGCAGAAAAGCTCCCCGACCTTGGATTCGGGGCATTACGGCGCGCGCAACCAACGCATGGTGTTCGGCTATTTTGAACCGGGGCATTATATTTGGGTGCTTGTGGAAGCGGGCAACGGGCGATCCAGCGGTTTGCGCATGGATGAGCTTGCCGAACTGATGAAGGATTACGGCTGCCGCATCGCGTACAATTTAGATGGCGGGCAGACCGCGCAGATGTGGTTTCTGGGCGAACTGCGCAATCAGCTCGGCTATGGCGGAAGGTCCCGGTTTTTACAGGATATCCTGCTCGTTCCGTTCTTTGTCGAAAACAGAGACGACTTTATACCCGGCATAATCCGCGTGTTGGACGGATAATCAGCGACGCCGCGCAAGGCCCCGTATTCCCAAAATAATCAGGCCAATCAACACGAATAAAAGCCCCGCGCCGATGGCAACGAACCAAACGATGTTGTTGCCGTTGGTTTCGCGCGCGGGAACCGGTTCCCCGATATCCGGGGAGGGCGTGGCTGCCTGCGTGGGCTGCGCGGTGGGCGGTGGCGTATCGGTCGGTACCGGGCTTGCCGTCGGCGGTTCCGGTGTGGGCGTCGGCTCGGGCGTCGGCTCGGGTGTCGGCGGGGGCGTCTCAATATTCTCAAACAAATCGTTTCCTGCGAGGTCCTTTCCCACGGCGCTGTAGCGCAGTCCGAATTTTCCACAGCCGCTATAGCCTTCGTCCGTCACGAAAAAGCGCAAAAAATGCTGGGATACATGATAGGAAAATCCGATTTGCGCCATTTCGAGGGCCGTCGCCCCGCCGAACGCGGAAAGGGGACGGCGCAGGTCGAGCGTGATGGGGCCTTTTTCGTAGGAGTGTATATAGAGCTTTGAAACTTCGTGCGTGCCGTATGCTTCGGCGGATTCCTTATAGCGCTTTTCATCCTTTGCCGCCGTGACCGCCTGGGGCAGCAACCAGGCCACCAATCTGTGCTGGTCGTTCCCGTATTCCCCGCCCAGCGTCACGACCACTGCCGGTTTATAGCGGCGTATATATTCCACAAGCAGCTTCAGCATCGCCTTCCAATCGTTGCTGGCCTTGGCCGCATCGAGATTGGAGACCGCACCCCTGCCCGGAAAGCACATGAAAATCGGATAATGCCGCAACCCATTGCTCCAAAGCCCGGCCAGGGCCTCGCTGTCCCGCTGCCGGGAGAGCACGCCGCGCGGCGAGTCGGTCAGGTAGACCATCGTGACACGATAGCCCCTCTCGGCCGCATAATCGGGAACGAGCCCGCCGAGGAACAGGTGTTCATCGTCCATATGCGCGGATACGATCATCAAATCGCAGTCTGCGTGCGTGGGTTCCCAGGCCTGCTTAAACCCTTCCGGCGTACTGCCCTCCGCATAGAAGGCCAGTTCCGCGATGGGGTCCCCGCCGCCAAAGGCAATCTGTATGGTGCGGGCGCCCGTGGGAATACTGAAATAGGCGCACAGAAACCCGCCCGGCATCGCGGCGCTTTCCGCGCTGTCAAACGAAACGCTGTACGCGCCCGGTTCGTCCTTCCAGTGGATCATAAACCCTTCCATGGTCGTTGAGAGCGCGGACAGGTCGATCTGTACCCGCAGTTCCCCTTCGCAGGGCTTCTTCGGATAGCAGGTGATATAGTCGTTATCCTGCAAATACGGGAGCTCCTCCGCGAAAGCAGAGCCGGAGAAACATTCGATCGGAAGCGCGAACGGCGGATTCGGCGCCGGAATGGGTTGCTCCGCCGCACGCGCGGGCAGTTGCGGCAAGCAGGCGCCAAGCAGCATTATGGCAATCAAGAATATACGAATCTGCCTATTCATAAAGTTTCACGCATCTCCCGTTTGTTGGGTCAATAAAGATGGATAATTCGATATCTCATTCCTTTTCTATATCCGGCATTATGCTGCCGATGGGTTTTCACATAGTACTCCGGGAATTCCTCCACGGGAACTGTGAACTGCCCCGGCCAGTAGGCGCTCAGCCGCTTATAGGCCCCGCTTCCGTCGAACACGGCGGACATATCCCAAAACGTGCATCCGCGCACGGATCGAAAACTGCGGCATTTGAGCTTCAGATAGGGGCTTTCCATCTCAAAAACCAGGTAGGAGTCCGCCGCCCCGTCCATATCCGTATCCACCCTGTCCAAGATGAGAATGAAGTGGCCTGTCTTGGTCGAGATGAGGTCGCCCGTGTCCCCGTTGTCGAGCTTTATCTTGTTGTCCCCTCTCCTGACGCGATGGCCCGTGTCGCCTATCCCGTCCCGTCCGCCGGTACCGCTGAGATTCAGGCCCGCCTGCTTATAGGCCCACATGATGATGGTGCCGCAGTTCATGGCGCCATACAGATAGGCCTGTTTGTTGCTGTTGTCCATATCGGGCTTGCTGAGCTTGGCGCCCCAACCGGGGGCCAAACCCCAATCGCCCGCGCGGGTATAATTGCCGTGCGCCTGATAGGCGAGCGTCATGTCGTATTGCGCCATGCGGCTCAAAAACCCGACGGATACCAACGCGACCGCCGCGGGGGTAAACAGGCCCGCCCGCTCCGCCTGCCGGGCAAGGTATCGGTTAAAAGTCTCCATGGAGTCCCCGTTCTTCTCGAGGAATTTCTCGATCGGTTCCCGGAGATAGTCCTGCCCCTCCGCCTCCAACACATAGGTATAGCCCGAAGCGACCGTCACCCGCTCGGCTTCGCTGATACGCCCCTCCGCGTCCATCACACGCACGAAATAGTCGCCGTCCCACTTGTACACGGGCATGTGGCTGCCCTTGTAGGGCCGCCAATCCGTGGCGTCCTGCGCAGGCGCGGCTTCGATCGTCGAGAACGCATAGGCAGTGACGGGGCTATAGCCCCAAGCGTCGATATATACCAGCGCGCCGTCCGTTTTCAGGGAGCGGATGACCGGATTTTCCTCCTCTGCCCGCGCAGCGCCCGGCAACAGGAGCAGCAGCAACAGGCAGGCGAGGATCCCTGTCCATATTCTTCGCATATCGTGGACTCCTTTCGATATGCGAGCATTGTAACATACTATGCCCGCCCGCCGCAAGAATTTGTGCCTTTCCCGTTGTGGCGTGCAATTAAATTGCAATTTGCAGCCAAAAAGCACCGCGTATATTTTTCTTGACAGAAATGTTACAAATGTGTATTATATATTTGAGTAGAAGGGATACCCCCTTCACTAATATTATTTGGAGGTTTTAGGGTTATGAAAAAAATCGTAGCGATTGCACTGTCTCTGTGCATGTTGCTCGTAGGACTGCTTGCGCTGGTACCGACTGCCGGTGCAGAAGAATTGCCGAGAGAAGGCGCGCTGCTTCTGTATGCGCAAGTTCCGGAAGCTTGGGAAGCCCCCGGCCTATGGGCTTGGGGACCGAATGGCAACCTCTTTGCAAATTGGCCGGGCGAAGCCTTTACGGCTGATCCCGCCAACGATGGCTGGTTCTATATGTATGTTCCCGCCGGACTGACCGGACTGATTGTGAACGAGGGCTTTGATGGCGGTGCGCAAACGGCGGACATCAAGAACGACGAAGGCTTTGCTGCCGGCACGATGTGGATCACCGTCGAAGAAACCGAAGACGGCTTTGTCGGAGTGATTGCCGAAGAAGCGCTGACCGAAGGCGATGAGCCGGAGTATGTGCCCCTCGAGGTAGCGGAACCGGAAGAGCCGGGCGAGGCCCTCGAAGGCGATATCACCGTGCATCTGACCGTACCCGCAAGCTGGACCGCGCCCTGCTTCTATGCATGGCCTGAGCCCTTCGGCGGTTGGCCGGGCCTGGATGTGGAAGCGGTCGACGGCTATGCCGAGATCCTGGTGCCTGCCGCTATCGAAGGCATCGTCATCAGCAACGACGGCTCCCCGCAGACGGTTGACATCACCGAATTCGACAAGGGCGTGGATCTCTGGATCACCGTTCTGACCTCGACCGATGATGGCAAGCATCTCTATGAACTCAGCTATGCGCCGATGGTCACCGTGCACATCGCGGTACCCAATAGCTGGACTCTGCCCTGCTTCTATGCATGGCCCGAGCCCTTCGGCGGCTGGCCGGGCGCGGATCTGACCGTGGTCGATGGCTGGGCCGAGATCAAGGTGCCTGCCAATATTGAAGGCATCGTTCTCAACAACGACGGTTCCGTGCAGACGACCGATATCACGGACTTCGAGCCGGGCGTCGAAATGTGGATCACCGTTTCTTCGACGACCGAAGACGGCAAGCATCTGTATGAGATCGCTTATACCGCTCCCGAGCCTGAGTCCGAGCCCGAGATTGAGCCCGAAATCGAGCCCGAGGTTGACGAGCCCAGCTTCTGGGATAACTGGAAGTGGTTCATCATCGGCGGCGGTGCGGCGATCATTATCATCGTTGTCGTGATCATCCTCCTGGCCGGAAAGAAAAAGAAGGACTAAGCCGTAATAAAAACATCCCGACATCCGCCGCAAACGGATGTCGGGACATTTTGGGGGGCGGCCTTTGGCCGCCCGCTTTTGCTTATGAGGTATGGGTATGCGAAAGATTCGGTTTTGCGCGCTCCTGTTATGCGTCGCGGCGCTCTGCGTTGTTTGCGCCTGCGCAGACCTGCCCTCGCAAGCGCATCCGACGCCGCCCGATCCCACCCCGACGCCCTTCACCGTGGAGATCACAATCGTTACCCCCGCGCCCACGCCCATCCCCACGCCCTTCTCCTTTGTATGGATCTCCGATACGCAGATCTACGCGGCCAAGTATCCCGAAGCGTTTGACGAAACGGCGCGCTGGATTGCAGACAATGCGGCGGCACATAACCTGATTGCGGCCCTGCATGTGGGCGATGTGGTGGATAACCGTGAGAAGCCCGAACAATGGGAAAACATTGCGCCCGGCATGGCCGCCATACGCGGCGCAATGCCCCTCTATGTCGTTGCCGGCAACCACGATGTGTGGCGTCCCGTTTTCGATTATACCGAATATTTATCCCACGACTTCTGCGATGCGCGCGAGCCCGAACTGCTCTACGAGGGCGGGCAATGCTGGGCGCAGCCAATCGACGCGGGCGGCTTGAAAATTCTGCTGCTCGGCATCGGCTGGCAGGGGGAGGAAACCCCGCATTTCGATTGGGTGGAAACGCAAATGGCGGCGCACTCGAACCATGTGGTCATCATCCTCATTCACAGCTTTTTGTTGGCGGATGGCATGCCCACGGGGGGCGGGGAGCGACTGGAAGCCCTGTTCGCCGCGCATCCGAATCTGCGTCTGTTGCTCTGCGGGCATATGTACGGCGAAGCAAAATGGCGGAAAAGTTATCCTGCCGGGCATACAGTGACGGCGTTGCTCTTCAACCTGCAGGAAGAGCATCGCAACGGCGAGGGTCTCGGCTACCTGCGCATACTGACGATAGACCCCGCCACGGGCAATCTGTCTGTCGTCACCTATTCGCCCGTATTGGATGATTATAATTTTTATGACGACGATGTGGACAGCTTTATCTTGGAAGGCATCTTCCGATAAGGAATAAGTAATAATGCAGAAGGCAGAGAGGTGTAGAGCCGTTCTCTCTGTTTTCTGCATTTTTACTTATTACTTCAAACGTAACTATCTCTTCTTCCCATACCCGAAGCTTCGCCGATTCTTCTTTCGCTTCGCGGCGTTTTGCGGCGCTGCGTTGTGCGCGGGGGCCTGCTGTTCGGGCAGCGCGGCTTCGGAAATATCCTTCTCATAGGCCTGCTTCTTGGGCTTCGGACGCGGGGCCTTGTTTGCGTCCGGTCTCGGCTTAGATGGGGGCGCATTGCTCTGGGCGGGCTTGGAGGGGGCCGGGCGGCCACTGCCGTCGCGCTTTTGGGGCTGCCCGCCGCGCGGTTGCGCGGAAGGGGGCGCGCTTTCCTCCCGGCGCGGGGCCTGCCCCATGGCGGGCGCAGTATTCTCCCGCGGTGCAAATGCCGCGGCGGGTACGCGCTCGCCCGCAGCGGCTATATGCGTATAGTGATAACTGCGCAAATCATAGGTGCCGTCCGGCAACGCGACGCGCACGCGGGTCTTTTCGGTCACCGCGTTGTTTTCCACCACCGTACCCTCGCCGTCCGCCGTCACCACGGCCTTGCCTATTTTGGGCATCTTTTTGCGGGTCTCCTCATAGGTCGACTGCTCATATTGCAGGCAGCACATCAGGCGCCCGCAGAGCCCGGATATCTTGGTCGGCGAGAGGGCCAGGCCCTGCTCCTTGGCCATTTTGATGGATACCGGCTTGAAATCGTCCAAAAACTGCTTGCAGCAGACCGGGCGCCCGCAACCGCCCAGACCGCCGAGCATCTTGGCCTCGTCGCGCACACCGATCTGGCGCAGTTCGATGCGCGTGCGGAACATGCCCGCCAGATCGCGCACTAAGTTGCGAAAGTCCACGCGCTCGTCCGCCGTGAAGAAAAAGGTGATCTTGCTGCCGTTGAAGGAGCTCTCCACATCCACGACCTTCATATCCAGCCCGTGGCGCAGTACCTCCGCCTGGCATCTTCCGAGCGCGTCCCGTTCCTTGGCGATATTCTCGCCGCGCATGCGCGTATCCGCTTCCGTGGCGACGCGCAGCACCGGGCGCAGGGGCGCGACGATCTCGCTCTCCTCCACTTCACGCACCGTGCCTACGGCGAAGGCATATTCCTGCCCGCGCGCGGTCTCCACAATGAGCCCCTGCCCGTCCAATATGTCGAGCGCGGCGGGATCGAAAAAATAGACCCGCGACCCGTTTCTGAATTTTACACCGATAATTTTGACCATCTTATGTATCCTTATTTATATATTGTTGCATTTCCGCCCAACTCCAGTCGAGGAGCAGGGGCGGCGAAGCGTTATCACGCAAAAACTTCTGCGCGTCAAACCCAACTCTCATCATACCCTGCAAAGCGGAATTTGTAAATAGCGCGGCGTGTTTCCCGAGCGAATCGGCGCGATCCGCGTGGATGATGGGCAGGCGAATATCCAAGCGTAACATACGGATATCCCGCAATACGGAGAGGAGCAACTCCAAAAAGGCGGCGATGCTCTCCCTTTGCACGCCTGCCTTCTTTTTTTCGCTGTTTACGGACGGGCGGGGCTGCTGCTCGGCCAGATATTTGTGCAGTTCCAGCAAAACGGGTTTGCCGTGGAGCAGCCTTTCAATCAGATCCAGCACGCCGCGGCGGAAATCCCAATATTGCTCGGTGGCGTATTCTTTTGCGCTGTCATAGGCGCCCCCGGAAAGCGCGGCACAGATGGCGGCGCGTTCGGGGGCGATGCCTTCGCGCAGTAACCGCGTCTGAAAACTGTTCGCATCCTCCGCGCCCACGCGCAGGGCGGCGCAACGGGAGCGTATGGTGGAGAGCAGGCCCGGCTCATGCCCGGTCAGTATCATCAAAGTGTTCGCGGGCGGTTCCTCGAGGGTTTTCAGCAGCGCGTTCTGCGCCAGGGGCTGCAAATTGTGCGCGTCGGGAAAGATCACGCAACGCCGTCCCGCGCCGTAGGCCTGCCGATTCACAAAAAACGCCGCATCGCGCACTGCGTCCACGACCGTCTCCGTACACATATAAAAATAAGGGCTGTTCGCGAGTCCGCTCTCTGGCAAGCCCAAATACAGCGCGGCAAAGCGCCGCGCCAGCGCGTTCTGCCCGCAACCCTGCATGCCCGCCAAAAGCAGGGCATGCGGCGCGGCGCCTTCGCGCAGTAGTTCTTCGAATCGGGGGTTGTTCATGGGGGTATTATAACAGAATCTTCGGGGTTGGGGTAGGGGGGCGGGTGTGGAGTGTGAAGAGTGGAGTTAAGGTAAAAATGCCTGCGGCATTTTGAACTTTAATTGGAATTGCTTGCGATTCCTACCGAAACTCCACACTCCACACTTCACGCTTCACACTAAAAATCAGTTCCCCTTCAAAAAGCCGACCCGCAGTGCGTTGAATTTCTGCGCGCCGTAGGCTTTCAGAAACGCGTTGCGCTGTTTGGCATAGGTCAGGTTGCCCGTGTCGAAGAAGAGCTTCTTTTGGGCGCTGCTGAGACCGCGGTAGAAGGCCATGGCTTCCGCGCCGAGTTTGGCATCGGCGCTTCCCTGCCCGAGCCCGCCCAGGGGGGCGCTGCTGCCTTTGCTATTGCTGCCGCTGCCGCCGCTCTTTCCGCCGCCGCGCGACTGCGATGCATAGGCGCTCTGCGCCGCGTTGGCCGCGTGCGCGCGGGCCGCGTTGGTCTGCTCCGCGTTGAATTTGGCGACATCCAGGGCCCTGGCACGGTCGGTCTCCACGGCCTGGTAGAGATACTGCGCCAGCTTGCTCGCGTAGTCGCTCTCCATGGCGCGCACATCGTCCGCCTCATCCATGCGGTTGCGCGCCTTCACGTCGCTCAGGAAGGTGCTGCTCCCCATACCACGCGCGTAGGCGTCTGTGTCCAACTCCGCGGCGGCGCGCTCGGTCTGCTTGCCGCGCATCTCGATGGCCGCGTCAAATGCGGGCCGCAGCCACGAAGCGATCTGCAGCAGAGTCTTCTGCTCGTCCAACGGCGTATAGTTGACCAGCGCGGGGTCATAGGCCGACAGCATCTGCTGCAGCAGATCTTCAAAGCTGTTCACATAGAATCCGCCGCTGCCGCTATTGCCGCTGCTGTTTGCGCCCGCACCCGTTTGCGGGACGCCGGGATAGTTTATACTGCTACTCATTTGTGTAATTCTCCTTTCGCGAGCGAGACATGTCTCGCCCCTACATTTACGTGTTCACCGCCAAGGCGGATTCCAATTCCAGAATTTTATAGAACAGGGTCTCAAAATTCTGGTTGATATTGTTCTCGTTCTGCGCAATGCGCCCGTTCACGCTGTCGCGCAGGGTTCCTTCGCCCTTGTCGCGCTCCAAATAGACGGGGAATAGGGCTTGCAGTCCGGTAGGGGTGTAGGGCATGGTTGTACTCCTTTACATAGAAATTAAGAGTGGAAAGTTGAAAGAGGAACTTGATGGTTAGAAATTTTATGTCCATATACTCCGCTCACTCTAACTTTCCCCTTTCCCCTTTCCTCTTTCCTCTTTCCACTTTCACAGCGGTCTCCGCTGCACATCCACCAACAGCTCCGCGCCGTCGAGGAGACAGAAGCGGGTGCCGCCGGGGTTCATGAAGCGCAGGGAAAATCCGCGCCCGCTGCCTGTGAGCGAGATTTCCGCGTCCTCGGGGTCGTTCGGGTTCTTCGGCGTGAAATTGCGGATACAGTTTTCCCTGTCCGTGACCACCTGCACGCGCAGGCCACCCAGCCATACGCGGCAGAAGAGGGACAATAGCTGCTTTTCCGAAAATTTGCCGCCGGCGTCCGTGCGGGGCGTGCACCACAGGGCTTCGATCGGCGCGCCTTCATAGGTCGCCGCGCCCTCATCAAAACGCACGATATGCCCGTTATAGGTGAGCATATAGAGCTGGCCGTCCGCGCTCACATAGTCCGCGCAACCATAGCCCTGCCGTTCCATCCACGAGGCCCGCCGCGTGTCATACACGTAGGAGACCTCGTTAAACCCGTACTCTTCCTGCTGCACGGCGAACCAGAGTTTGCCCGCGCAACTCGCCGCGACACACTTGTCAAAGCGGCTGACGCCGAGGGAATACACCAGTGCGTCCGCGTGCATGGGGCGGGTGAGACCCTGCCCGTCGTAACAATAGAGTCCCGAGCGGGCCAGAAAAAAGAGTCGGTCGCCCATGGCGGCACAGGCGGTATGGGGTACGAGGGGCAGGCCCGTATCCCGAGGATGACGCGATAGTTGCTCGGCCTGTCGCCTACGAGACGGTATACCTTCTCGTTTTTGAGGATGACCAACTGGTTGGAAAGCGCAAACAGGCCCGTGATCGGCTCTGCGTCCCCGCCTATCTCGTTGTGTCCGCCGCCCGCGTCGGGGCTGGCGCCGTCCGCCCGCCAGTCCTCCACGCTTCGCGTGCCGCCCGGCACCTGCGACCAATACAGACGCGCGGGATGGGCCGGATCGCCCGCGCAGAACAGGCGCCCGAAATAGAGCGCGGCGTAGTTTTGGGGCATATCGGAGAGCTGCACGGCAGAGCCAAACGGAGTGACGGCTGTGCTCTGCCCATCCCAAAGCTGCATCTGCCCGTGGGGATTGGCGATCAGGAGCTTTTCCGCACTGCCTATCTTCAAGCGGAGGAAGCTGATTTGGCCGGGCAAATACAAGGCCTGCGGGAAATTATATACGCTCTGCCAAGCGCCCGTACCCACGTGATAGACCAGTATATTCGTCGACGTGCAGACAAGCCAGTTCGCGCTTCCGTCCGTCTTTTGCCAGCGGAACAGGCGCAGGGGCAGCTGCCCGGAGGGAATGGCCGGCACAACGGCAACATAGCCGCTGGCCGTCCGCAGCCAGCCCCGCTCCGTATCGATGTTATAGGCCAAGGGGCTCGCGTGCAGGGGCAGCATGCTCTCCGGCGCGGACTGCAGGATGCCCGTGAAGTGGGTGTAGCGTAGGGTTTGTAGGGACATATGGGGTTCGTACCTCCTTGTGTGATAAGAGGAAAGTTGAAAGTGGAAAGAGGAAAGTGACGGTTAAATTTTATGTTCATATACTCCGCTTACTCTATCTTTACTCTTTCCACTTTCCTCTTTCAGCTATTAAAAATAGAATACCCAATCGCCTCCCCACTCCCCGCTCTCGCTCTGCGTCTCTGCGTTTCGTAGAGGGAGAAGCCTATGGAAGCGGCGTTTTGGGAGACGCCGTCCATCTGCATGCGCTCGCGCGCGGCGGCGTAGGTGATCAGCAAGGCGTGGCACTCGGCGGGCAGGTCGGGGACGTCCGTCAATTCCGCCAGCGGGGGCGGGGTATAGCGGTAGCAGAGCTCGGCCGTCGCGTCCTTTGTACCCGGCACGCAGAGACTGCTCTCCTCCCCGCCATAATAGAAGGGCCTGCGCTGGCCGCCTATGCGCAGTTCTAATGCCTTCGCGCATTTGCGGGAGAGGACGGTGGTATCGACGCGCCCGTCCACGATCTGCACGGCTTCGCGCCGCCAGGGGCGCAGGGCGACCGTGACATCGGTGAGCGCTTCGTTGATATACACGGTCAGGCGCGGTCGCCACTCGGCGACGGTCGCCGTATCCGAGGCGCGATGCAATTCTTGCAGTACGCCCGCAATCAATTCTTGCAGTGTCACGGCAGTAACCCCATACCCTTCCCGCCCGGCGCGGCAAAGGCGGCGGCTGTTTTCGCGGACACGGCACGGGCGCGCCCACTGGCGGTCAGAATTTTGGCGATATAGGAGGGCACTTCCACAAACTCGCCGGTCTTCACACGGAAATTCTTGCCGTTCAGGCAACCCTCGACATAGGCCCCCGCGTCGGCGGGGAGGTAGAGGGTGATGGTTTCGTTGGTATTCATGGCTTATTCCTTTCGTCGTTGTTCGTTGTGTTCGCGGTTAAGAGTGAATAGTGAAGAGTTATTGTCGAAATGCCCATGGCATTTCATAAGATTAAGAACCGCTTGCGGTTCTTACCGCAACTCTTAACTATTCACTCTTAACTCTTAACTCATTTACTAACCGCTCACCGTATGCTCAATCTTGACAAGCCACAGGGGATTCAAGATTTTCACGGCGTAGGCAGCAACTTTCGCGCCTACGGTTGCGCGCTGGTTCAGGGGGTCGAGGGAGCCGGAGCTGCCACAGGGCTTGATGATGGTCTCCATGGTGCCGCTGCCGTCCACGTCCACGATGCCATAGGCATCCGCGCCGAAGACCAGCGCGGCGTGCACATCCGCACCCACGCCAACGGCATTCACCGCGCCCGCGTCGTAGGAATAGACGGTCCAGCCCTGCAGGATATCCAAACCCATCATGGCGTCCACCTGCACCTCCCAGTTGCCGTTCGGCAGCGCGGCGGCGCTCCCGGCCGTGGTGAGTTGCTTGGCGCTCTCTCTGATGCCGAGACGGGTTCCCGCTGTCTTATAGAACAGCTCCTGCTCCGCCGTTGCGGGCGCGGGCAAGATCAGCCCCGTGTCGCCCGCGGAGAGCTTTTCCACTGCCTGCGTATAGACGGTCTGCGCGTATACCTTGCTCTCGGTGCTCTCCACGAACACGACGCCGAAGAGCTGGCCGATTTCGCCGGAATAGATCTGTTCCGCGTTGCTGTATTTGCTGACGTCGCGCCAGAGCGGGTCGTTCTGCAAGTCATAGGTCGCTTCGGGTGAACAGATGCAGACGAAGTGCGGCTTGCGGGGCGCGCCCTCGGGCGTGCTCATAAAGGGGCGCGCCTTGTTGCGCTTCAGGGTGCGCACGGCCTTGCGGATCTCCTCCGTCGTCAGTACATCCGCGGCGCTGAGCTCGTAGCGGTCGCTGTGGCCCTCGCCCGCGTATTGGAGGTTGGTCGTCGCCGCCATCTCGTCGCGGGTTACCTGCTCGATGACGCAGCCCAGCTGTTCGCCCAGAAGCTCGGCGCTGTCGGCGATCACCTCGTCATAGCCCGTCATATCCAAGAGGTCGGAGACCTCGACATAGGCGCCGTACTGCTTGACCTCCGTCTCCAATTTGGACTGCGCGAGGCTCTGCCCGGCGGGGGTCACCCCCTCCTGCAAGGTCAGTGCGTTGGCGTCGGGGGTAAAGAGCTCATAGCGGCGGAACTCCACGCTCTTGCCGTTGTGGCGAGGGATGTTGCGCTTCTGCCCGAAGTTGGCGTGCACCAAGCGCGTCTTGGCGGTCTCCAGGAGCTTCTTGTCATAGAACTGCTTGTTGAAAAAAGCGGATTCGTTGGTGGTGGTGTTCATTGGTTTGATTCCTTTCGAATTTTGTTGGTATACGAGACAATAGGCAGTGGGCAGTAGGCATGGTAAGAATTGTCGCAAACAATTCTAATTAAAGTTTGTTTGCAGGCACTACTGCCTACTGCCTATTTCCTTCCCCGCCTCTGCGCGGCGCGGAGCTGCGCTTCGAGGGCGCGGAAAGCGGCGGGGGACATCGCGGCATAATCGGGCGTGGCGGTTGTGCCGCTGCCGCCGCGCGCGGGCAGAGGCAGGGAGGCCCGCGCCTGCTGGCGGGCTGAGAGCGTCTGCATGGCGTTCTCCTCGGCGGCAGCCGCGCGCGCTTCAGCCGCATAGATGCGGATGGCCGCATACGGCTCCAACTCGCCCAAAAGCGCCGCAAAGGCCGGATCCTGACAGGCGGCTTCCAAATCGAAGCCCTCGGGCAAACTGCCCTCTTCAGCCATCTGCGCCAGCTCGACCGCCAGCTCGGCAAAGGGGTTTTCTTCCGTCGCTTCCGGCGGCGGGGAGTTCTTTTTGAATAACATCTGGTTCTCCTTTCGGGTTTGGATTGTGTTTGGTGAGTTAAAAGTGAAAAGTGAAGAGTTATGGCAGGAATCGCAAGCGATTCCTGATTGAATCAAAATTCCGCAGGAATTTTAACCACAACTTTTAACTATTCACTATCCGGCTCCCCGCCGCCCCTTCCGGGCGACAGGGACGGCTTCCTCTGTGCCACGCTCTCGCATCTTCGCCAGCACCTGCTCCTTCCCCTCAAAGTGCAGCAGCTCGACCGCTTCCGCCGCCTGCAAAGGCCCCAATTGCACCAGCTGTAAGATCAGCTCATTTTGGGCTGCGGCGGCGAAGCGGTTCTGCCGCTCCGTCTTGACGGAAATAAAGAACTCGACGGGCAGGGTGACGCCGCCATAGCCCTCGCGTTGCAGCAGCGCGGTATCGAAATGCACCTCCTCGCGCCGCCCGTCCGTGGTGAGCGTTACGGGCCGCGCGAAGAAATTGAACTCGCGTTCCACCTCGATCTCCATACGCACGGCCTGCGAGAAGGCCTCGTAGAGCTGCATGCTCGCCATACGGCTCCGCTTGGTGGCCGCCTCCTGGAGCGCGGTGATGGCGCTGGCCGCCGTCACATTGCTGGAATAGTTGCCCCGCGCCGCTCTCGTTCTTGATATTCTCCCGCGTTTCGCGGATGTAGGAGAGGATATACGCGGGCAGGGGCGGCGTGGCGAACCACGATATCCCGGCCAGGCTTTCGCCGCGGTGGACTTCCTTCGTCCAATCTTTCAGGTCGTCCGTGTCAAAGCCCGAGGCTTCGGTCACGAGTAGCTTGTTGCGGCTCGCCATCAGCGCGTTTTTCATCACGATCTGATCCAGCTTGTCCGCGTATTTCTGCGCCCCGGCATAGAGGTCGCAGAGCCCGTGCCCGAGACAGGTGCCACTGCGCGGGTACAGCGCGGCAGTGACAAAGGGATAGAGTCCGTGCGCAAAATAGCCCTCGGGCTTGGTATCGCGGCTGTCTTTCAGTACGCGGCCGCCGCATAGCTGGGCCATATGCACGGCATAGCTTCTCGTGTCGGCGTCGTATTCCCGCCACCAGTATTCCAGCAACAAAAGCGTATCCGAACGGTCGGGCAGCAGCGCGCCGTCCCGCCCCGCGTCTTTGCCGAGCAGCGGAATATCGCAAAGATAGGGCGCGTCGTCGGGATAGTGCTGTGCCATCCAGGCGCGGCTCTTCTCGGCGATCTTGAACACGGCCCGGCTCTCCTGCAAATCGGTGCAGAGGGGGTCGAAGAGTATGCTCTTGGGGTCGCAGCGGCGTATATACGCGCCGCCCAGATGCTGGTTCAGCGCGGGGTCATAGCCCACCTCCTGCGCGCACCAACCGCCAACGAGGAGGTCGTGCACCAACAGGCGGTATTGCAGCGCATAGCCCGCGCTGTCGTGGTTGCGGGCGATCACGGCATCCACGATGCGGGCCACGCGCTCGTCCGCGCCGCGCTCGGGCGTAATGACGGCGGCAGGCACGCGATCCAGCAGATCGGCGGCCAGGGTCTCGATGCTGGACTGCAAGATGGGCGTCACGGGCCGCGGCTCGTTCGCGTCCTGCATCGGCACGTCGTTCCAATGCTCACCGCGATACATGCGCTCGCAAGCGTCCAAGCGCCGCCACTCCCCGGCATAGGCGTTCTTGAACTCGGTGAAGAGGGCGAAGGCGGTGGTCCAGAGGGTTGATTGGGGTTCTTTTTTCATGGGAAACTCCTTTTTGTTTAGTTAAGAGTGAATAGTTAAGAGTGAAGGTAGAAGCTATTTGTTGGTCCGAAATGCCGCAGGCATTTCTTCAACAACTCTTAACTCTTAACTATTCACTCACAACTCGACAAACCCACTCCCCGCCGTCCGCCCCGTCGCAAACGGGTTATACGTTCTCGTGGCGGGCGGCGCGACCTCCACGCTTCGGGAGGGTCTGCTCATCAGCCCATACCGCAGGGCTTCGGCGGCGTGATCCTCGCAATTGTCCGCCACATCCTCGCAGTCGCGCGGGTCAAAGGTCAGCAGCGGGAGGGTGCGGAGAAGGTTGGGGCAGCTGGTGAAGATGAGAAGGCCGGATGCCAAACACTCCCTTACCCTCTGCCAGCCCACCACCCGCGCGCTGTCCGCAGGCAGCAGGGGCATACCGTTTTTCGCGAAGACCTCCGCGATGCTGCGCCCCTCGGCGGATAGCCCGCGCTGCTGCCAGGCGTCGGGCGAGGCGACGGTGTAGGCAATCCGTTCGTCTGCCGATAGCGCCACCGCTTGCCTTGCCACTTCTGCAGACAGGGTTTTGGTGAGATATAGCTCCCTGTACACGCAGATGATGCCCTCGGGCGACAGCGCGAACCAGAGTACACAGCAGGGGTCGTTGTAGCCCCAGTCCATGGCGCGGAAGCGTTTCCACCAGGCGGGGATCGCGAAGGGCGGGACGGCGTGCCGCTCACGCAGGAATTCGGGGAAATACTGTCCCGCCAGCACATCCCAGTCGCCGTGGAGGTGGGCGCGGCGCAGGGGCTCGGGCAGTGCCGCTAATTTGCGCACATAGTCGGGGTTATTGCGCATCAGCATGGGGTTGTCGGTCACCTTTGCGGGGATGAACGCATAGTCCGCCGCGATTTCGCCCTCGCGGTAACTGCGCTCCACAAAGAGCCGCTTCACCCACGCGTGGCCCGCGCCGCCGGGGTTGCAGGTGTAGTACATGCGGGGGGAGAAATCCGAACGCGTGCCGCGGTTGCAGGTCGTGAGAAACTGCATCTGGCTCTCGGTGGAGTGGGTGGCCTCCTCCAGACCCACCACGTCATACTCCTGCCCCTGGTACTGATACACATCCGCCTCCCGGTCGCAATAGCCCAACTTGATGCGGCTGCCGTTGGGGAAGAGGAACTCGCGCGCCGTCTGGCGGAAGGTCGCGAAGCCATACAGCTCCGCTAGCAAGGGCCGCACATGGTTCTCCGTCAGTTCGGGCAGGGTGCGCCGCAGGAGCAGAATCTGCAAGCCCGCATAGCGGCAGGCCAGCAGCACAAACTTGCGGCGCATGGCCCAACTCTTGCCGCCGCCCCGCGCGCCGCCATAGGCGATATGCGCCGATTGCGCTGCGAAGAACTCCGCCTGGCGGGGGTTGGGGGTGCCGTGGAGGGTTAGGGTCTTTGGCATGGGCGGGGTCTCCTTTCTGAGAAGAGGAAAGTGGAAAGAGAAAAGAGGAAAGATAATGTTTTTCCTATGTTCTCCGCCCGCTCTATCTTTCCTCTTTTCTCTCTCCTCTTTCCTCTCATCTCCCCAACTCCTCCGCCCTCGCGTCCATCCGCACCTCCCAAACCCGCTCGCCCTCCTCCGCGCTCTCAGGCAAAAAGCCCGTCTCCCGCAATAGGGGCAGCACCATTTGGTGCGGGAAATCACCCAAAAGAGCCCGCTCCGCCAAGTGCGCCGCGATGCGGTGCAGCGCGCAGCGCAGGATGCGCGCCCCTGCCCCCCGTCCCTGCGACTGCGCCAGCAGGCGCGCCGCGCTCTCGCCTAACGCCGCGCAGAGCCCGTAGAACGTATAGGGCAGCTGCCATACGGATACAGTCCCGTCCTTCTTGGTGACATCGCGCCGCGTCGCGTCGCATTGCGCGAAATAGGTCTCCACTCTTGTTTGCAGCTCCGTTGTGTTCATACCGGCTCCCCCGCTCTCTTGATTGCAACCCAATCTTACCACGCCATTTTTGCGGGAATTCTTATAATTTCACTTTTTCGCAGGTAATATATTGCGCAACAGAACACTTTATGGTATCTGTTGCAAAGATGCCAAAGCTGTGCTACAATCCACAAGCAATGTGCCTGTAGCTCAGCTGGATAGAGTATCAGACTCCGACTCTGAGGGTCGAAGGTTCGAATCCTTTCAGGCACGCCAAAAAAGCTCCGAAAATAGGCACTTTCGGAGCTTTCGTCTTTCAAAAGGGCAAAAATCTTTACTACAATTTGAACCCGATTTACTACAATCGCCATTGCATAAAGATGTTTTTATACAGCGATTGAAATCCCCCAAAATTGCCGTTGCGGAGTATTTACTACATTTTTACTACAATATCATTATCAACAAGCGATATTGCTTGATAAACAAGAAAATCATTTAAGAAAAAGGAGACCAAAAATGAACATCAACGAAACAAAAAACCAGACCAGAATCCACGAGGATGAACTCAGCCCGAACCTGATTAACGCCGTTTCTGGCACCTTCACAAGTGCGCTTGTAGACGCACTGAGGGATATAGCACGGAAATGATGGAAGCCATCACCTCCTGCTTGTGGGAACTCCATGAGCAAGGTAAGTATGAGGCCATTACAGGCGCATTGCGTATGCTGTATATCGCTGCGCATATTGAGATGCCCGAAGTCATTGACGCAATTCTACACTCCGGCGATGCTACTCTGCACGAAACCCATTTCTACGAATTCCTATCGGATTTTGATGAATTGAAATACGATTACGAGGAAGAGAAAGAAGAATAGCAGCTCAACCTGCTCCGCACCTTGGACGCTCTGAAATGACGTGTGTATAATCTCAGGATGGTGAAAACGCAAATGACTGACTTGCTGGCGAACGGTGAATACGAGCGGGACGACGGCACAAAGGGCAGGAACTATGATGCGAAGCGCGTGTTCGACGTTTCGCAGACCTACGGGAAAAAGGTGTGGGAGCGCAGAACCCCGCCCATCCGCAGCGCGTTGAAAGCTCTCACGACCAACACCACCGTTCCCGTCCGCTTATCGGACAATGTGCCGCATGGCATAGCCGCAGAGTATTCTCAAACGGATAAGGTGGTCTATGTCGCCCGAACCGCGCCCGACAACGACAAGTTCTTCGCCATCGCGCGAGAGCTTGCCCGTGCGGAGCTTGGCGACAATACCTTCCTCTGCGATTGCGCGGCGAATATCGTCTGCCTGCGCTATGGCGTTCCCGCAAAGCATTGTGAGCGTATCCCCGATGAAGTCGCGGCAATGGACACCCGCGAGAAACGCGGCGCGTTGGATATGGTGCGCGACACCGCCGTTTCCGCTATGGAACGCATGGATCGCAACTTCACCATTGAGCGGGAGAAGAACGAGCAGGAGCGCGACGGGAGGGGCTAATGGGTGTGGAGAAACAAATCATCGAAGTGGACGATTATCAGCACGGCTTAATCATCAATTCGCTGAACGACAAGCGCAAACTCCCCGCCGCAGACGGCAAAACCTTGGTGCTTGTCACTTGCTACCCGTTTCGGTATAGCGGTCATGCGCCGGGGAAGTGTATTGTAGCAGCGATAGGTTAGTTTAGATTACGACGCCTTCTTCTCCTCTTCCCGCTCCCGCATCTCCTTGGTTTTCTCATATAAAGTATCCCGCGAAAACCCACAGAGCTTTGCCGCGTCTTTTGCGGTGAGTTCTCCCCTGCGCCAACGGCGGACGATCTCCTCAAAATCGCAGGGCAGTTCCATCGGTTTTCTGCCGAAGCGGACGCCATTTTGCTTTGCAGCGGCGATACCTTCCCGCTGGCGCACCAGCATCCGCTCCCGCTCGGTTTGCGCCACATAGCTGAGGATATTGAGAATCAGATTCGAGATAAACGTCCCCAGTAAATCTTTGTACTGCGTTGTGTCCAAGGCTGGCATATCCAAAACGATAATGTCGATTTGCTTATCTTTGGTGAGTATGCGCCATTGCTTGAGGATTTCATCATAGTTCCGGCCAAGTCGGTCTATGCTGTGCAGATACAGCAAATCACCCGGTTGCAGCTTCTTGATCAGTCGGCGGTAGTGCTTGCGGTCAAAGTCTTTCCCACTCTGTTTGTCGACAAAAATGTTGGCCCGGGGGATGCCGAAGGGCTCCAGCGCGATTAGCTGGCGGTCGGTGTGCTGTTCTGCGGTCGATACGCGGACATAGGCGAATGTGTTCATGGTTTTTCCTCCGTTATTTGATGTTATACCCATTAGCTTTCCTATGTTCCGTGAAAACATAAAGGCGCGCGATGGATACACAACAAACAAAATAACGGATAAAGGCACAAAAAATCATTACAAAAGCCTACGTCCTGCGCAAAATCGTTACGCAGGACAGCATTATTTTACACAACCACAAGCAAGGGCATTGTTGTAAGGAAAAGCTTGCTTTTCCCTACAAACATAGCTTCGCTGTGCGCAGAATGTTTTGATGGCACATTATAGAATGGAATCGACAAAAAAACACAAAATCTCCCCCAATGACAGTTTATTGTCTTGAATAACGGTTTACAGACCGAAAAGTAGTGTGGGCTGCATAAAATCTTGTCGAATTTTGCGTGTAAAAAAAAGCAAGCTTTATCTTACAAACGGCAAGGGGAGGAGAGTATATGGAAGCATGTCCGAAGCAATTGGGTATGGAGGAGGTATTGAGCGCCCTCCGCGCACAAAGGTCAGCGAAGAATCGGCAAAGCGGTGGCATGAACGGCAAGCAGCTGCGCGCTCTCAGCCGCGAATACTTATTTATCTTGGTTCGCGATTTGGAAAGCGAGCTCCAAGCGGAAAAGGAAGAAGGGGAACGCCTGCGCGCGGCTTGTGCAGCCGAGCAACGGGTCGGATAGATGCGGAAGGATAGCGACCAAAAAAAACGCGAACTGATGGACAGATTGGGCCGCCCGAGTATTGCGGTGCTGAACCGCGAGATTGCGCGGCGGAGCCGCATGGAAGCGTTTGGGCGTCTGGCGGCCATCGTGCTTGTCATTTTGTTGACGTCAGCTTCGTTGATTATCATTTCCACAAATCTATGGGTGAACGTGCTGCAAATCGAGGGCACGAGTATGAATCCCCTGCTGCAAGCGGATGAGATCATCCTCACGGCGCGGGACGGCAAGTTTGAG
>Ga0123353_10000225_pt1 | contig 71776 bp, 47 predicted proteins | sample TergutLab28metaG_3_FD_92763 | JGI IMG/M metagenome (GOLD analysis project Ga0123353, IMG submission 92763) | Labiotermes labralis P3 segment gut microbial communities from Petit-Saut dam, French Guiana - Lab288 P3 | ecosystem: Host-associated > Arthropoda: Insects > Digestive system > Gut ... | reverse complement strand
TGTTGTATGTTGTATGTTGTATGTTGTATGTTGTATGTTGTATGTTGTATGTTGTATGTTGGCACGTCTCTCCCCTCTATTAAACCGCAACACTACAAAATTTTACATTATTTTACATTTTTCATAATCGATAGTAAAGGTTAATACAATATATGTTTAGACGGTTATGCCCTCTTTCTTTTTTTATATGTTATTTTTTTGCTAAAATACGTTAATTGTTATAGATTGCGGATTAAGTCCGCAATGACGGCAAAAAGGCATCCATTAAAAACAACGTGGATTGCCACGCTTCGCTCGCAATGACGGCAATACGGACTTTTGAATAAAAAATGATAAAAAAACTGCATGTATACATTATTAAAGAATTTTGCGCCTCTTTCTTTTTCGGATTGGCAGTTTTTTCTATGCTCCTCCTTTTAGACCAGGTGTTTCAGCTTGTTGATTTATTCTTGTCAAAAGGAGTGGCGTTTTTTCTTGTCATAAAACTTTTTGCTCTTATTCTTCCCAATATTCTTACGCTTGCAATACCAATGGCAGTGCTTTTTGGAGTTTTAATAGCTTACGGACGGCTTTCGGAAGACAATGAAATTACCGCAATGAAAGCCAATTGCGTAGACTACAAAACATTGTCCGTACCCGTAATAGCTTTTGTATGCGGCATTTCGTTTTTCCTGATATTTTTCAACCATTTTTGGTCGCCTGTCATGCATAAAGATTTCAGAAACCTTTTTGAAGAAATAGTTACAAAAAGACCTCTTGTAAAATTTGACGAAAAAACAATAACTAACCTTGGCGATTACCAGATATACGCAAACAAAGTAGACAGTAAAAACAATACGATGGCAGGCGTAAATATTTATAAATTTGAAAGTAAAAAGAAAAAACCTGATGTTCAGGAAAATTCATCAGCTTCCCCTTTAAACGATGACGGCTCTTGGAGAATAGCGGCTTCATCCGCCTCCGTCAAAGTTTATTTAACCGGAGTAAAACTTACGCTTTACAACGGATATTGGCAAAGAGCAAACCCGTCAAATATAAACAGCATGATACACATGACCTTTAAATCTTACGATTTCTTTATCCCATTGGGCGACGTTGTAAAAGGACAGTCTTCATCGCTTAGGGAAATGTCTTCGCCGGAACTTGCTAAAACAATAAAAAAATATAAAGACCAGAAATTTCCGGCGCACGCGTATGAAAGCGAATATTGGATGAGATGGATTTTTTCTATCGCGCCGATTGCTTTTGTTCTTATAGCTCTGCCCATAGGAATAATGGCTGGAAAGGGCGGCAAAGCGATAGGATTCGGAATGAGTCTTGGCGTTATACTTTTTTATTATATGCTTCTTATAGTAGCGATGAATCTCGGTGAAAGAGGTTACGCGCCTGTAGGCTTTATTATGTGGATACCGAATATATCGGTTGCGGCGTGCGGTTTGTATTTATTCACAAGAATGGTAAAACGTTAGTTTTTTGTGTCACTCTGAACTTGTTTCAGAGTCTTTCTTTTTTGTTAGATTGCGGTCAAGCACGCAATGACAAATTGAATAACAGGTTTAATAATGAAAATTTTATATTTCTATGTAGCTAAACAATTTTCCAGAATATTTTTCTTTACCGCGTTTGCGTTCGGTTTTATTGTTTTAATATCCGAACTGTTCAGGCAGATAAGCTTTTATATGGAGTATAAAACCGGGCTTTTTATAATAGCTCAGCATTTATTTTCAAATATACCCTGGTGGATAATTCAGGTATTGCCCGTAGCTACGCTTCTCGCGCTGCTTTTTTCTTTGGGAGATCTTGCTAAAAGAAATGAAATAACCGCAATGAAAGCCGCCGGGATAAATCTGTGGAAAATAATAACCCTGCTTATGATTGCCGGTTTTATAATAGGGCTTGCCGATTTCGGAGCAAGAGAATTTATAGTACCCAAAACAACATATTTTAACGAAGTTGTAAAAAAAGAAAAAATCCAGAAAGAAGAAATACACGTAAAAACAGAGTTTTCAAATCTGATAGTTTCGCTGCAAAATCACTCAAGACTTTCGGTAGGATACCTTAATACAAAAGAAAAAATAATGAAAGATGTGATAATCGAAAGATACAGCGATGATTTTATACTTGAGAGGTTAGTTTTAGCGCCGGAGGGAGTATGGAAAGATAATACGTGGACTCTCTCAAACGGCGTTATAAGAGATTTTGACAAAGACTCTTGGAATGAGCTTTATTTTAAAGAATACGATTCGGGCATAAACCTTAAACCCGAAGACATAGCCCTTAAAAAAATGCGCTATGAAATGATGGATACGCATGCTTTCAAAAAATATATAAGACAATTAAGGATTTTCGGACAAACCGCGCTAAAAGAAAGAATAGCGCTGAATATACGTTATGCTTCGGTGTTTTCCCATCTTATTGTAATGATGATAGGTATTCCTTTCGCGTTAGGGCTTGGAAATAAATTCGGAAAAATATTGAGTTTTACTCTTGCGCTGGGCGCGGCTTTTGTTTATTGGGGAGTACAGGCTATAACGCAGTCTTTAGGAGAAAATTATATACTCTCGCCTTTCATGGCAGCCTGGCTGCCAAACTTCATATTCTTCGCAATCGGAATTTACCTGCTGATAAAAGTAAAGAAATAAAAGAATTACCCATATAATTGTCACTCTGCGCTAAGTCGCAGAGTCTATGGATTTATAGATTCTGCGATTAGAATGACATTAGTACGTATTACTACAAAAATATTCCTATAAGTTTGTCATTGCGGGCTTGACCCGCAATCTATGCCCCACCCCTCTTTGTCACCCTGAACTTATTTCAGGGTCTGGCAGTTCACTATAAGATACTGAATCAAGTTCAGCATGACAGCTCTATATTTGTTATTTGTACTTTGTTAATTGTTATTTGTCTTTACTAGACGGGCAGATTTTATTCAGCGGACATACGGGACAATCAGGATGGCGGGCTTTACATACGCGTCTTCCAAGCGTCTGGATTAAAAAAGAAAAAGAAGTCCAATACTTTTTCGGAACAACTTCCATTAAATCTTTTTCTATTTTGACAGGGTCTTCTTGTTTTGTAAGTTTTAAAAGGTTTGCTATTCTTATAACGTGAGTATCAACAGCTATACCTTCGGATTTACCAAAAGCGTTGCCTAAAACAACATTCGCGGTTTTTCTTGCCACTCCCGGAAGTATAAGCAATTGCTCCATAGTCTGTGGGACTTCTCCGTTAAAATCTTTCAGCACCATATTTGCAGAACCGATAATATTTTTGGCTTTATTCCTGAAAAAACCCGTAGAATATATATATTTCTGCAATTCCTCTATATCGGCTTCAGCATAATCTTCTATGCTTTTATACCTTTTAAATAAATCCTGCGTAACTATATTTACCCGTTCGTCCGTACATTGCGCGGACAAAATTACTGCTGTAAGAAGTTCAAACGGATAAGAATAATTTAAAGGGAATTTGATTTTTTTATATTCTTTGGAGAGAAGACTTATTATTTCTGCAGTATATTCTTTTTTATCTTTTTTCATCGGAATTATTCCTTAATGCCTTTGTTGTCATGTTGAGCGGAACAACTTAGTTGTGAAGTCGAAACATCTGCCTTTTAACTACGGACCCTTCGACTTCGCTCAGGGTGACAACAAGTAATTCTTTTTTATCTTTTTTCATTAATTATACCCAAAACCCGTTTATGCGTAATTTTGTTATTTGATGCAAGTATCGTCATATCCGGAAAGTAATTTTTCAAGCCTTTATAATCGCTTAATATACCGCCCGCTTCTTTAACCAATAAAACCCCGGCGGCTATGTCCCAAGGCTTTAAACCCTCTTCCCAAAAAAATTCAAATTTTCCGCAAGCGACATAAGCCAAATCCAAAGCGGCGGAACCAAGCCTGCGGACGCCTTGCGCATTAAGAGATATTTCTGAAAAAATCTTTATGATTTTTGAATGGTTTTTTCTCATATACGGAAATCCGGTTACAGCCAAAGACCTTATAAGTTTATTTTCTTTTGAAACTTTGATCGGTTTGCCGTTTAAAAACGCGCCTTTTCCCTTTTCGGCGATAAAAACTTCTTTCATCAAAGGAGAATAAATAACGCCCGCTATAATTTCATCTTTATATTTTAATCCTACGGACACGCAAAACATCGGAATTCCATGGACAAAGTTTACGGTGCCGTCGAGCGGGTCTATAATCCAGCAATAATCTTTTTCGGTTTCGCTGACGCCGTCTTCTTCGGCAAGAATGCCGTGTTCCGGAAACATGCTTTTTATAACTTTAATTACGGCTTTTTGCGAGTTTCTGTCGGCAAGCGTGACAGGGTCGGTTTTGCCCTTATATTCCACGTCCGAAATTTTATTATAATATTTTAAAAGTTCTTTTGCCCCCGCTTCGGCGGCTTTCAAAGCAACGGACGTATATTTTGAAAATTTCATTTGTATTCCTTATTTTCTCAGCCTGTAAAATTCGGATTTAATTCTTTCTCCGTAATTATCAAGTTTTTCAATAGTATTTTTATCTACAAAATAAAAACGCATTTGCTCGTTGATATCTTTATCGTGATTTAAAACAAAAGACGACAAATCTTCGGTAGGAGCCCAATTGCCTGATGATTCAAAAGTTCTGCCGGATTGGTCTGCGTAAGTTTGTCTTAATATAAATGTATTATCGGGCATAAGGTTTAAATTAACTGTTATTCCGGGACCGTCCGCCGCAGGAAAAGTCCCTTTATAAATACCGGTATAATTCTTTTTTAAATCATCCATATTTGACGGAGAGAACATATTTCTGTTTCCGTAAGGTATTACCGTTATTTTTCTTTCCTCATTTACAAAAGCCACATTCGTAACGGCTTGAGGTCTTGCGACTTCAATGATTCTGATAGCCGGAACAAAATATCCGACTTCGGAATCTCCCGTTTGCGTAATTTCGTAATCCAGATAAATATCGCTGCCGATGGAATACGCAGCGCTGACGTCTATTTCATGCAGTTTCAGAGACGGCTTTATTACTATTGCCGCGACTAAGCTTTTTTTGAAATCAATTTCTCTGGAAAAATTGACATGTATTGAAGATTTACCCAAATATTCGTCAAACTTTTTCTGGGAGTCTATAACAAAAAAATTTATGTCTCTTGTAAGTCTTATACTGTTTCTAAGATAATACCCCTTGAGATGCTTAAAATCCAAAGAAATTTTGGCGGCAATATTGGAAACTTTGGATTCAATCTCTTTTACCGTCTCTTTAGATACTTCCTGCTGCTGTTGATTATACGGCGGAGGAATTTTGTTAAGCATACACCCGCTCACAAAAAACTGAGCCGATAATAATAGAATAAATAAGACTTTAATTTTTTTCATATTGCCTCTCTGTTGTTTTAGTCTTGTAAATTATATAATTTTAATCTGATATTTTGAAGTAAAAAATAATTTTTATTGTTTAATTGTTATAATATAACCAAAACCGGAGGATGTAATGAAAAATTTATTAAAGCTGTTTACCGTATTTGTGTTTTGCTTCGCAATAATAACGCCTTACGCGTATGGAGAGCCAATCCCCGTTGATTCTTTGTTTAAAGGTTTAGAATCCGGAATAATTATACTTGAGTTTGATGATCCTGTTACTGTAACCGGCTATGTAATAGACACAGGAATAAGCAAATACCTTACTCCGTATGTTGCTCTTTCAGATAAAAAAGGCGGAGAACAATATGCCGTATGCGTATTGCCGAGAGCGGATTCGTTAAAATTAAAAGATTTTGCTAAAGATGAAAAAGTGACTATGGAAGGTCATTTTTATGCTTTTAGAGACAAAGTAGTAATTAAAAAATGCAGTAAAGTAACTGAGTAGAGTACAATACTTTGTATTGTCATGCTGAACTTGTTTCAGCATCTAGTAGTTAACAATATGAACAGCCAGATCCTGAAACAAGTTCAGGATGACAAATTCATTTAATCCCCATGGCAATTTTCAGCATCAGTCTTATCGGAAGCCCGGGGCTTGCCAATTGGTTAGTATCTCCAACCATATATAGATCTTTTAACGGATAATAAAAAGCAAACGAGCCCGTTGAACCGGAGTGCCCTATAAGCTCTCCGCTGCCCATAAACAATGTAAGCCAGCCGCCCATAGGAATCTGCATATACCCGCCGCCGTAGTAAATAGGACCCATGGAAAATTGCACCTTTCTGTACACTGACAATTCTTTAAAAATATCGGCAGAGAATAATTTTCCGCCGAAAAATGCCTTTATAAATTTCATCAATTCGTAAGAATTGGAAACACAGCCTCCGCTGGCATTGCAGCTTATAACTGATTTCGGGCGCGCAAGCGATTTGTCTTTATAATAAAAGTTAGGGATAAAATCATTCGCGCTGACAGGCAGATATGTGCACTCTAAACCCAAGGGAGTAAAAATATATTTTTTATAAACTTCGTTTAACGCAAGTCCCGTAATTTTTCGGCATATTTCTCCGAGCAATTCAAAATTAACGTCGCTGTAATGGCATTTTCTGCCGGATCGCGGAGCAAAAAGAGGTCCGAGTTTTTTTGAACGCGCTATAATATCTTCAAAAGTAAAAGAAACATCTTCCCTGATAATATCATCTATTATTTTGCCGCGCCCCTCTTCAAGCGCATTAGGAAAACCGCTTACCTGAAACAATAAATCCGATATTGTCAGTTTATCTGAATAATCTTTCCTCTTATAGACGTGCAGGCTTTTCATGACGTTTTCGTCAAAATAACCGGATACTTTATTACTTAACGACAGCAATCCTTGCTCTTTTAGAATCAACACACAGGCAGTTGTAAACAATTTTGTAACACTTGCGATAACAAAAGGCGAATTCAAATCTTTTCCGCCGTAGCCTCTGTTGTAAGTAAAATTACCGCTGGTATTTTCAATATATATATTTGCTTCATGAACTTTTTTTGATTTTGTTATAGAGTCAAAAATTTTGGTTATCTTGTCTGACATATTTTTTGCGGTTTGCATGCTGCCTCCTTGGCTGACTATACTTAAATTATACCATTCCAATCCATTTATTTGAAGTCGTTGCTTCCTAATGTTGTTGAATTCAACAACATTTATAGTCCCATGTCAAATTCACAACAAAAATAAAAAACAGCCTTTTGAGAGGCTGTTTAATTTTATTGTCATGTGCCAAGTTTTAAAACTTGGCGGGGACGACGGGATTTGAACCCGCGGTCTCTGCCTTGACAGGGCAGTGTGTTGAACCAGGCTACACCACGTCCCCAGATAACTACACCCGCATATCTCCGATTGTTTGTGTCAAAACAACTTTGAGATTATACCAGAAAGAATTTTTTATGTCAAATGACAAAAACAAGCCGTACTTCCATTCTTTTGTCATTGCGAGGAGGAAACGTAGTTTCCGACGCGGCAATCCACGTTATTGTTAAAAAAATGGATTGCTTCTTCACAACTTTCGTTGCTCATCGCAATGACAGCAAAAGAAACGGCAACAGCAATTTAATCATTAGCATCGCCATTTCAGTTTGGTTGTCATTGCGGACTTGATCCGCGCAAGCACGTCATTGCGGGCACCGACCCGCAATCTATTCCTTGGATACTTCACTTCGTTCAGTATGACGGACAAAGACTAACTTGGATTCCGTTTTTCAACGGAATGACAGACAAAAACTTTGTTATTTATTAATTTGTCGCCCTCACCTTTAATCCTCTCCCTGACTAGGGAGAGGAAACAACTACTCTGTTTTTCTCCCTCTCCCTAGTCAGGGAGAGGGCAGGGTGAGGGTGAGCCGTTACTCTACTACTATCTCTACTCTTCTGTTTTGCACTCTGCCTTCTTCTGTCTCGTTTGTCGCTATAGGCGTCCTTTCTTTTCCAACTTGCTTGCCCCTGTTCCAAGCATATATCTTACTCCTACATTTCCATACATATTGCTATATCTTTCCGCCGTGTAATAGTTTCCGTTGGCAAACAGTTTCCAGTTTTCGCTTATAAACATCTCTCCGCCAAAGCCTAAGCCTATCTGCAGTTTTCCTTCTTCCGCACCTTTGGTTGTGAAATTTGAATTAGTTCCTTCAAACTTACTTTCTATTTCAGGCTCAAACCCCGCTATCAGATATTTTCCTTCCCCTTTTGCGTATACGCTCCACTCTGTCTTGTCATACTCTACTCCAGCTCCGATTCTTGCTGCGCTTCTTATATAACTTCCGCTTTTTACATCCAAATTAACTGCCCCGGCTCCGCTTTCTTTAAAGGTTTTGTAATTCACATCGTCCATTTCCATTCCGATATACGGTCTTATTTTTACTTTTTCGTTCATCGCATACTTCAATGCCGCTTCTATATCCCCGCCAAACGTAAACGCTCCTATTTCGCCCTTCGCTGTCCTGTTTACTAAAGGTGTATACACATACCTTGTCGTATCAAAGTTATCAAAACTTCCCGATACCATTGCTTTCAATTCCCAGTCTTCTTTTATTAATCCTCCGTATACTCCTAATCCTTTATTTGTTCCGTCTGCTTTGTTTTGTCCCTGTTCTATATTATGGCTGTTAAATCTTCCGTATACTCCCCACATCAGACCATTGTCTGATATATATCTGTCAAAACCTATCATTAAGCCCAATGAATTATCTTTATAACCATCAGGCGAATTGTCATGTTCCCCAAACTTCGCTATTTCGCCCCTTACCTGCGCCCATAATCCGCTGTTTGTTCTGTCTTCCCTTGCATGGTTTCTTATTTTATCGTAAATTTCGTTTGCAGGAGCTCCCGCTATGCTTCTTAGCACGTTCGGAAGGAAATACCCCGACATACTCAAAAGCGTATCTTCTACTTCTCTGTCGCCTCTTGTCATTAATTCCGTTATTATGTCTGCCATATCATCGCTTATGCTATCATCTATAGATAAATCATCCAACACTCTTGCTGTATTTCTATGATTATTTCCTCGCCTGCTATACGTCCTGCTTGAAAAATCGCTGCCGTAGACTCCGTTAAGCGTCAATATAACGCTGTTGGCATTATTATAATCATTAAATGTAATCTGCAAAGACAAGTTACAAGCCGTACTCACAAAAAGACCCTGCACATACGCCATTGATGATATTATTATTGTATATTCATTGTTATTATAAGTACCCACCCTTGCCTTGATGTCTAAATTTCCTCCTACTGTTGCTTCAGCGGATATTATCTGGTCATGGTCGCCGTTTGCCCATATGTCTATTTTTGTACTTGTCGTGCTTGAAAATGTGCTTACTGTTATTATATTCACTGTTTCATTTTGCATATCTAATATATTACCAACAGGCAATATCATGTTTGGACCCGTAAATGTCGCGTTGTCTAAAAATACAACATCGCCGCCGGTTATATTAAACGCGTTATTTTTTATTATTGTGTCGCCGCCGAATATAAAACTGCCAACTCCTGCTTTGTTGACAGTTCCGCTTCCGTCGCCGTCAACTTTTATTCCGTTTGATAATGTAATATTTCCTGCAATCGCGTTAAAATTCAAAGTCGCGGACGCTCCGTAGTATTTACTAACATCCATATAATAAGCGCTGCTCAAATACACGTCGTTTAATATGCCGCTTGCATAGTTATCTTTAAACAATATGCTCATATCATTGTCCGCGGCATTAAATTTTATCGCGCTTCCACTTGATGCAAAAATTGCCCCGCCTAAATGAGACGCTTCATTATTTTTAAAATCAACAGAATTAGCATTTAATGTTATTGACGACATCTGTAAATATATTGCGCCGCCCGCTCCGATTGTTGTCGCAGTAGCTAAATTTTCTACAAAAAATATTTTATTGGCATTAAAAGAACATACTGCGTAATCGGAATTGCTGTTTGAGTAAATAGCGCCGCCGTAACCGTAACCTGAGACAGCAACACCGTCAGCAGTATTATTTAAGAAATTGATATCTCCGGAACTGACAAAGGAAAAAGAAGAAGTCTGCATACAAATCGCTCCGCCGAAACCATATCCTTGCGCGGAAGCAAAGGCGCTGACAGTATTGTTTATAAAATTAATATTACCGGAACTGACAAAGGAAAAAGAAGAAGTCTGCATACAAATCGCTCCGCCATAACATACGCTTTGGTAATAGCCGGAACCGCTGATAGCGTTGCTTAAGAAATTAATATCTCCCGAACTGACAAAGGAAAAAGAAGAATTCCGCGTGCTAATCGCTCCGCCATAGGAATAGTTATTACCAAAACCGTTAGCAGTGTTACTTACGAAATTTATATTACCGGAACTGACGATCGAGAAATAGAGGGAGGCATTGTCATAAATCGCTCCGCCGGAACCGGAACCGGTGTCAATGCCATCAGCCGTATTTTGCAAGAAATTTACATCTCCTAAGCTGATAAAGGAAAGAATGGATGCTTGAGAAGCAATCGCTCCTCCATACACAACACCCAAACCAAAAACAGTATTATTCAAGAAATTAATATCTCCGGAGCTAACAAAAGAAAGATTACTATTTGAGTCGCTGTAAACTGCTCCGCCATAAACCCAGGAACCCCAGGCATCGGAACTGAAAGCAATATTATTTATGAAATTAATATCTCCGTGACTGATAAAGGAACAATTGACAGACATATTAGAAATAGCATTTGTGTAAATCGCTCCACCTGAGGCTCCGCCATAGGCTCCGTAACCTAAAGCAGTATTGCTTGTAAAATTTATATCCCTATAACTGACAAAAAAATACTTTGACTTATTCGAGTAAATCGCTCCGCCGGAGCCGTAACCGTAAGCAGAGCCGGAGCCTAAAGCAGAGCTTAAGCCGTAAGCAGTATTGTTTACGAAATTAATATTTCCGGAACTGACAAAAAAATTCACAGAATTCTCGGTATAAATCGCTCCGCCGGAGCCATAACCGTAGCCGTGACCGGAGCCGGCAGAGATGGGAACGGAGCAAAAACCGAAAGCAGTATTGTTTAAGAAATTAATATCTCCGGAACTGACAAAAGAATTCGAAGAATAAGTAGTAAAAAATGCGCCTCCTAATCCGGAGCCAGAGCCTTGAGATGTTATGCCGGGAGCATAGCCATAACCGTAAGCGGTATTGTTTAAGAAATTAATATCTCCGGAACTGATAAAAGAAGAAGAATATGAATAAGAAAGATCAATCATGCCAAAACCAAAGCCAGCAATGTAAACACCTCCGCCTTGGGCATACGCATAAGCGAATCCGGAATGAGCAGTATTATTAACCATAGTAACTGAAGTGATATTATTTTCTATCAGTATATTACTTCCCGTATATGAAATTGTTGACATGTTTACATATAAAGCGCTGCCGGAACTCCAAGCATAACCAGAGCCCATGATATTTACGCTTGATGAAACATAATTATAAAAACCCGACAAGTTTATATTTTCTATCCGCACAGTGGAACTTGTAATATAAAAACCTCTGCGTATGTCATTACCGGTTATAAAATAGTCTGTCCCGTCAGTATCGATAGTTAAATTTCTGAGATTTATAGTACTAATATTGACACCCATGCTGATATTGTCAGTAACTGTTATCGCGGTTACGGCTTCGTTAATTATCGCAGCGTTTAATGCCGTATCAACACTTACATCCGTTTGTATTGCAAAGACATTTGCAACCATAATTACAGTCAGCAATAATAACAATAATAACTTTTTCATTTTTTCTCCATTTTATTTTTCAACATTTTGCTTTATTTGTTTTGACGCTAAATTGCAATCAGCTGTCATTGCGGACTTGATCCGCAATCTCACAGAGAAGTATAGATTGCGGGTCGGTCGACGTTTACCGTTTAACGTCGTCTTTTGGTATATTCAGATAATCCGCGACTCTTTCACCGATTCTAGAAAAAACCGGAGAGGCAACAGAAGAAGCGTAATAGTCACCTTTCGGTTCGTCAATCACGACAAGAATAACAATTTCGGGATTTGAGACCGGCAAAAACCCGCAAAACGAGGCTATATAATGCTTTGTCGAATATCTTCTTGTTTCATCTATTTTTTGAGCGGTTCCCGTTTTTCCGGCAGTGGAGTAACCTTTTACTTTAGCTGTTCTTCCCGTTCCTTTATCAACTACGCTTTTTAACATTTTTTTCATCTCAAGGGCAGTTTCTTCGGAAATTACGCGTCTGATTTCTTTTGGTCCGAAATCAGCATTCTCACCGTGTTTCCCTTCAATGTTTTTAATTATTATAGGCTTCATTAAAACTCCGCCATTTGCTATAGCGGAAAACGAATTTATAAGCTGTATACCGGTAACGCTTATTCCCTGCCCGAAAGAAATTGTCGGCAAAGATAAAACATTCCATCTTTTTTCATCCGCAAGAATTCCCTTTTCTTCTCCGTTTAAGTTTATTCCCGTATGAGAAAAAAATCCGAATTTTCTTATATAATCGTAAAAAAGCGGTCTTCCCAGTTTTTGGGCTATTTTTACGGTTCCTACGTTTGACGACTGCTCCATAATTTCACTGACGGCAGCGCTGCCTTTTATCTTGTGAGTGTCGTTTATGGTATGCGTACCGATTTGATATTTGCCGTTTTCAAGAAAAAACTTTTCGGAAAGTTTTATTTTTTCTTCTTCCAAAGCGGCGGCAACCGCGACTATTTTAAAGGTAGAGCCCGGTTCATGGTTGTAAGATATCGCAAGATTTTTTAGAATTTCCGAGTTTTTTATTTTATCCGAAGAATCAAAATTCGGAAGTGAAACCATCGCCAAAATCTCGCCGGTATTAGGATTTTGCACTATGCAAAAAGCTCTTTGAGCTTTAGTATCAGCAAAAGCTTTACCGAGCTCCTGTTCCACTATAAACTGTATATTCCTGTCTATGGTAAGTTCTATGTTGCGTCCGCGTATTTTGGTTTTATCAATAACTTTATCGTTTAATATACGTCTTCCGTATTTTTTACGTTTTACGACAACTGATTCACCGTACAAATCTGAATCGCATACTCTTTCTATCCCGGACAAACCGCTTCCGTCGTCTCCGACAATGCCGAGAATATGTGACAACATTCTTCCCTCGGGATACTGCCTTACGTATCCTCCCTCAAAAGCTATTCCTCTGTCGATATTCTCTTCTTTGATTTTTTTTACCGTTTCGTAATCAATATTATTTGCCAGCGGAACATACGCGGTATTGCCGAAATCTTTCAGCTGTTTTTGTTTTATCTTTATTCCATAACGCGCTAAGCCGCTTTTTACTTTATCAAAATTGTTTATTATCTGAGGGTCTATATAAAGCGTATATCTTATAACGCTTGTGGCTAAAGTTTTGCCGTTGGCGTCAAGAATATCGCCCCTTTTGGGAAGCTCTATCTTTTCCCTTCTTATCATTTTTTCTACTGCTTCGTTGATTTCGGAATATTTAAGGATTTGAATATAGGCGAGTTTTAAGAATACGGCAAAGAAACCGGCAAACACGACCGCGGCAAGAATTGTCTTTCTGTTAATACTGTTGTTGCCGTTTTTTTTGTTTAACATTTTTTAATCGATATTTACCGTGAATTTTTCGTCGGCTTTAAATAATTTTTTCTCTTTTGCCACTCTGTCCATTTTTTCAAGATTTAAAATCGAATTAATTTTGAACCTTAAAGAATCATTTTCGGCATTAAGCATATCATAACGGGTATGTAAATCGTTCACCTGATATTCATAACGCATGGCAGTGGTTTTCTGCCATATATAAACAAAGATGCTCAAGGCTATAATTATTATAAAAATTACCGGTTTATACATTGATTCTCTCTGCGGCTCTTATTTTCGCGCTTCTTGAACGCGGGTTTTGTCTTATTTCATCTTCAGACGCCGTAACAACTTTTTTTGTAAGTACTTTATATACATTATCCGAAGCGTTTTGCCTGAAATTTTGTTTTACTATTCTGTCTTCCAGAGAATGAAAACTTATTATGACTATTCTCCCTTCGGGATTTAAGACAGAAGGCGCGTCGTTAAGCAAAGTTTCAAGATTATCAAGTTCGCCGTTGACAAAAATTCTTAAAGCCTGAAAAACTTTTGTAGCGGGATTTATTTTTCCTTCGGGTCTTTTAACCGAGCGTATTATGTCCTGGAGCTCCAAAGCGGTATTGATTATTCCCTTTTTCCTGCGGACTGCTATCGCTTTGGCGATTTGCCTTGAAAAACGCTCTTCACCGTATTTATAGAAGATATCCGCCATTGTTTCTTCGTCATACTTATTTATTATGTCTTTGGCGGTAAGCGGATTTCTTAAATCCATTCTCATGTCCAAAACTTTGGAATTAAATGAAAATCCTCTTTCCGCATCGTCAAATTGTTTTGAAGAAACCCCGACGTCAGCCAAAATCCCGTCAACTTTATTAACGCCGATTCCGGTTAAAGCCGCTTTTATATTCTTAAAATTATCTCTTACAAAAACAGCTCTGCCTGAAAAAGATTCTTCTTTTTCCTTAAACTGTCCGGAAGCGTCACTGTCCCAGTCAAAAGCAATAATTTTAATGTCTTTATGCTTCTCAAGCAGATAAGAAGTATGCCCGCCGCCGCCAAACGTGCAATCCACGTAAGTTCCGCGCGTATTTTTTATTAGATATTGAGATACTTCGGAGGGCATTACAGAAATATGATACATTATTTAGCCTACTTGAAAAAAAGCATTTTTAAAGCGACTATAAGAAGAAAAACGGCAAAAATCTTTTTTAAAATATGATCAGGAAGAGAGGTTGCGACATAAGCGCCGATTAAACCGCCAAGAATAAAACCTACGCCAATCAAAGCGGCAATTCCTAAATTAACATGACCTTTTTTGTAATAAACAAGCATTGAAACCAAACTCAGCATTATGATGGCAAGAGACGTGCCTTGAGCCTGATGCTGCGTCATTTTTAAAAAAATAATCATAAGAGGAATTAAAACAATTCCCCCGCCGACTCCCATAAGCCCGCTTAAAACTCCGCCGGCAAGACCGATACCTAAACAAGTTAAAATGTCCATGATTTAGACGTTGAGATGATGAGATGATGGGATGTTGGGCAACAACACGAATTTTTTGTCGTTTCTCAACTTCTCACCCTCTCATCTTCCCATCCTCTTATTTTGTGTCGTTAAAGCAGACGGATTATACACCGAATTCTGTCTTCGGTTTCCCGAAGCGCAATCATTTCTCTGCCGTTAAAATCGCTTTTAACGGTCAAGCGGCTATTCTTCAGCCTTGCATTCCGGTAAGGATTTAGCCGTTTCAATTTCTGCGTTACCGCAAAAACTTATCCTCAAAAGAGGATACTCTCGCCGTTTCCGGCAAAAGCGTCTCTGTTCGCACCTTTACTCTCGCGAGCCGCAGGAATTGCCTGCTACCGTTTTCGGCGCAAATTTCTTTACGCCGGTAAAGTTCGGACTTTCCTCTTTGCAAGCACATATAGCAAAGCGATTGCCATCCGTCTGCCAAACAACAAGAACTACAGAAGTTGAGATGATGAGATGATGGGATGTTGGGCAACAACACGAATTTTTTGTCGTTTCTCAACTTCTCACCCTCTCATCTTCCCATCCTCTTATTTTGTATTTTGTTACTCTCTATTTCTTTAGAAGTATTCTGGAGCAATTATCGCAATATACCAAATCGGTAAATTTATGAGCCTGATTTATCAGCTGGGGTCTTAAAACCATACTGCATCCGCCGCAGCTTTCCCCGTCAACAAGAACTATGCCCTGACCGTCTCTGCCTTCGCGTATTCTTTCATACTGTTCTAAAATCTTCGGACTGACTTTATGTTTGTATTCTTCTCTTTCTTTTTCAATATCCGCTATTGATTCTTCATCTTTTTTTGCAGAGTTTTCAAGTCCAGTTATTTCATTTTTTATATTCTGTTCAAAATCTTTTAGTTCGGTTTCGGCGTTCTTTACAACAGGCGCCTCGGAATCTATTTTTACCATCAATTCAAGTATTTCATCTTCAACAACGCTTTTATCGGCTTTGGCTTTTTCAATTTCCAGCAGCAAAGCCTTATAAGTATCGTTTGATTTTACGCTGTTAAGTTCCCCTGAATTTTTAGCAATAGCCTTTTCTTTGGAATCAAGCAAGGCTTCTTTTTCTTTCTTGAGTGAACTTAAATCTACAAAATTTTTCTTTTTCGCTTCGGTTTCGGCTTTTTTATTTTCAACTTCTTTTTGTTTTTCGGATATCAGAGCGGGAATGCTCGCTATATGGTTTCTCAAAGCCATAATTTTAATATCATAATCCTGAAGATTGTACAACAGCTCCAAATCCTGTTTTAAATTTTCCATTTATTCCTCGTTTTTGCCATAGAATAAGCTTTTTATAAATATAATTTGAAATTATAGCAAAAAACTAGACATAACGACAACAAAAACGGCAAAAATATTTAATTGACAATCACGTAATTTTTAATGTAAAATACAGCCGTTTTATATCCAATGCTGACAATCCCTAAAAAATTATTTTTATATAAGGAGAATTTTATGAGCAAACAGTACGTAGAAAAAACGATTGAAGCCGTAAAAAGAAGCTCACCGGGCGAAGCTGTATTTCATCAGGCGGTAACAGAAGTATTAGAATCTTTGATTCCTGTTATAGAAAAGAACAAAGATTTTGAAGACGCCGGAGTTCTTGAAAGAATAGTAGAACCCGAAAGACAGATAATTTTCAGAGTTCCATGGACAGATGACAAAGGCAGAGTCCATGTAAACAGAGGCATAAGAGTCCAGTATAATTCTGCTCTCGGACCCTACAAAGGCGGTATCAGATTTCATCCTTCCGTAAGCGCAAGCGTAATCAAATTCTTAGGTTTTGAACAAACATTTAAAAATTCCTTAACAGGACTTATGATGGGCGGCGGAAAAGGCGGCTCGGATTTTGACCCTAAAGGCAAATCCGATCTTGAAGTTATGCGTTTCTGCCAAAGCTTTATGACAGAACTTTACAGACATATAGACGCGGATACGGACGTTCCCGCAGGAGATATAGGCGTAGGCGCCAGAGAAATAGGCTATATGTTCGGACACTATAAAAGAATAAGAAATATTTTCCACGGCGTTTTCACAGGAAAAGGACTTTTATACGGCGGATCGCTTGCAAGAAAAGAAGCGACAGGTTTCGGAACGGTGTACTTCTGCGAAGAAATGCTTAAAGACAAAAAAACAAGTTTTGACGGCAAAAAAGTCGTTATATCCGGTTCAGGAAACGTAGCCATATATGCCGCGCAAAAAGTTATAAGCCTTGGCGGCAAAGTTATAGCGATGTCGGATTCCGGCGGATTTGTTCACGATGCTGACGGTATTAAACTTGATGTTATAAAGAAACTTAAAGAAGTTGAAAGAAAACGCATAAGCGAATACGTAAATGAAGTTAAAACAGCGAAATACACGGAAGGCTGCGCAGGAATTTGGACTGTCCCTTGCGACGTAGCATTGCCTTGCGCGACGCAGAACGAACTTGACGGCAAATCAGCGGAAGCCCTTGTTAAAAACGGCTGTATCGCGGTTGCCGAAGGCGCAAATATGCCATCGACTCCGGAAGCAGTAAAAATATTCCTGGACGCAAAAATATCTTACGGTCCCGGTAAAGCAGCTAATGCCGGCGGAGTTTCAACGTCAGGTCTTGAAATGTCGCAAAATTCAATGAGACTTGCCTGGACATTTGACGAAGTTGACGCGAAGCTTCACCAGATAATGATAAACATTCACAATACGGCAAAAAATACCGCGGAAGAATACAATACTCCCGGAAACCTTGTGAACGGCGCGAACATTGCGGGTTTCTTAAAAGTAGCGCGCGTTATGATTTCTCACGGAGTTTAATAAAACGATTTCACTTTTGCATAATTACAGAAAAACCCGGCTGAATAAAAATTCAGCCGTGTTTTTATTGGGTATAAAAACAACAGCGGTTCCGGAATTTTATTTCCGGAACCGCTGTGATTTATGTTTACTATTTTATTTTTAACAATAGCCGACGATAGGGTTTGAACCTACGACCTGCGGTTTACAAAACCGCTGCTCTACCAGCTGAGCTACGTCGGCGTGAGGGCTTATAATATAAAATAAACAGATTAAAGTCAATTTTTTGTTTACGTTAAAAATGCACTGCTCGTAAAATTTTATTTAAACGAATATCTTACTCCGATGTTTCCGTAAAGATTGGAGTAATTTTCGCCGGTTTTAAAAACACCGCCCGCAAACAGCTTAACGTCCGATGCTATCGCGTAGTCTGCCGTAAGATTTAACCCGGCAATGTCTTTTCCGGGTTCGCTTCCGACGGTTTCAAAAACTTCGGTTTCTCCGTTCAATGTTCCGTTAAACTCATGCATATATCCGCTTAAAATCCTGTTATACTCCAACGACAACCCTAATCTTAATTTTGCCACTTCCGCGTTCGCGCTTACTCCTATTCTTACGTTTGAAACAAAGACGTTTGAACCGTCTATTTTTAAACTTAAAATATCAGCTCCGGTTTCAGTAAAACCTCCGTAATGCGCCCATGAGCCGTTTATTCCCGCGAAAGGATTCAACGAAATAATTCCGGAAACAGGTATATTGTAAGAAGTTTCCGCGTCGGCTTCTAAAACATAACTATTAAATTCGGATTTTGCCGAACGTACCGCGTCTATAGCTGAAACGTTAACGCTTCTTGTAATATCGTATGACTGTCCTTCATAACCAAGAGCCGCCTTAAACTGCCAGGCGTTTGCGTTTGCCAAAGCGTACGCGCCTACGCCAAAAATTGAAAGATCTCCTTTATTTGCTTCCTGAGAAAGGCTTGCCGTATTATATTTTCCGAAAAAACCTAACATAAAATCTTCCGTCAATTTTGTACCCGCGCCGAAAGCCGCGCCATAGTTTGAAGCTTTAAAATCTCCGAAAGAATTTTCGTCTGAACCGAAAACTTGTGAATCGCCTTCCATGTAAGCCCATGCGTTATGAACTTTTTCGGTTTTTTCTATACTGTTGAAAAAGCTATGTTTGCTTCTGTTATACAAATTGTAGTTCAAAGCGTTAACAGTAAAATAAGGAGCGGTTTCAAGCAGAGCCTGTTTCTGCTGCGCGCCGGCTGACATTTCGTTAATACCGTCTATGACATTCGCCAAAGGTCTCGATGCGTTAGCGGATAAAGAGTCAAACATTTTTGAAACGTTTTTCTGGTTCTTTCCAAGACCGCCTATTGAAGAAAAATTACTTTTTCTTATGCCGTTTACCACAAGCATAAAATGTTTTTTGCTTTCGTCAAACTCAAAATTGTATTTTAAAACGCGCGGATCCGCGGGATGAACGTCATTATTGTCAAACGATTTAACGGCAAAATCAGTTTCGTCAAATCCGTCCTGAACATTCACAAGATTAAACCATTTATTATCATAAGTTCCTACGCCGGCTTTAACGCTCACTGTTCCGTCAAGAAAGGCTTTGCCGTCAACTTCAATAATATCCGATTCGCCGTATGAAAATACGCTAAGCCTTAATTCGCTTTGAGAATCAAGAGTAAAATCGCCGCCGACTAAAATTGTTTTGGCGACAGCGTTTTGTACATTTAAAACAGAACCGTTTAAAACGGATAAATTATTTAACGACATATTTTTACCTGCCGCCAAATTAAAAGCAACTTCGTTTAAATTTAAATTCAGCGATTCGTAACCCGATATATTATCGTTTAAGTTAAACGTTCCGCCGCCTTGTGCCGTTAAAGTATTGTTTATTCCGCCTGCAGTGACCGCATCGTTAACATTTACGGTTTGATTTTGCAAAACGTTAAATTCAGCGTACGAGTACCCCGCGAAATGCAAAGAATTCGCCGAACCGTTTGCCGTATTTGCGTTAAACATCGTAACGTCGGAATCTGCCTGGTTAAAATAAATCTCCGCCAGTTCCGACGCGCTTAAGCCTTTCAAATAAACCGCTCCGCCGTTTCCTCCGGATTGGTTCGATATGAATTTAACATCCGTAAATTCAATCTTGCCTTTTCCGTTTAAATAAACCGCTCCGCCGTCAGAACCGGCAATATTATTTTCAAAAACAACAGACGCGTCAAAACTCGCGTTGCCGCCGTCTTGATATACGGCTCCGCCCCTAAGTACCGCTTCATTATTCATAAAAGAAACGCTTTCCGAAAAAGACAAACCGCTTTCCGAAGCATAAATCGCTCCGCCCGATCCGTTTGTTATGCCTTTTGCTTTATTATTATTAAATGACGCGTCGGATAAAAAGTTTAAGGTTTGCGCAAAAGCGTAAACCGCTCCGCCGCCGGAAGTTATAAGATCGCCGGAAGCCGTGTTTGACGCGAATAAAACAGAATCGTTAAAAGTCATTATTCCGGCTGAAGCATAAACCGCGCCGCCGGAAACGCCGGCGGAATTCAGAACAAAATCCGCATCTGATTGAAAATCAAACAATCCTTTATCCTGATAAGCCGCGCCGCCTCTGAGTTTGGCTTCATTATCAGTAAAAGAAACGGCTTGTACAAAAGACAAATCGCTTTCCGAAGCATAAACCGCTCCGCCGGAACCGCTTATCAGCCCTTGCGCTTTATTGTTTTTAAATGACACTTCGGAGAAAAAATTTAAGGTTTGCGTAAAAGCGTAAACCGCTCCGCCGCCGGAAGTTATAAGGTCGCCGGAAGCAGTATTTGACGCAAATAAAACAGAATCGTTAAAATTCATAATGCCTGCCGAAGCGTAAACAGCTCCGCCCGATCCGTCCGCGGAATTCAGAATAAAATCCGCGCCGGATTGAAACTTTATTAATCCTTTCTCCTGATAAACCGCGCCGCCCCTTAGCCCCGCTTCATTATTTGAAAAAGAAGCCGAGCCTGAAAAAGAGATATCGCTTTCAAGAGAATAAACCGCTCCGCCCGATCCGTTTGTTATTCCCCTTGCTTTATTATTTTTAAATGACGAACCTGATAAAAACTTTAAATTTTGCATAAAACCATAAACCGCGCCGCCGCCTGAAGTTACAAAGTCGCCGGAAGCCGTATTTGATTCAAACAAAACCGAATAGTTAAAAGTCATAATGCCGGTTGAAGCGTAAATCGCGCCGCCCGATCCGCCCGCGGAATTCAGAATAAAATTTGCGCCGGACTGGAAATCAAAAAATCCTTTTTCCTGATAAATAGCTCCGCCTCTGGAAGAAGCCGAATTATTTTTAAATTCGGACGCCACAGCGCCGCTAAACGTAAAAGTAGAAAGAACAGAATAAACAGCTCCCCCGCCGCTTGCGTCAATCCCTGAAGCGGAATTGCTTGTAAACTTTATGTTTGAATTTATATTAAACGCATTATTTCCGAAAGCATAAATAGCTCCGCCGGAAATGCCCGCTCTGTTATTTGTAAAATAGCCGGCGTCGGTAAAATTATATTTACCGGAACCGTTTCCATATAAAAAGCTAAAAAAAGCGCCGCCGCTTGCAGCCGCAGCATTAGAATTAAACTGAGCCGCTCCGTTAAAATCAACTTCGCTTCGCGTTTCGGAATAAACCGCAAAAACGCCGCCGTTTCCGGCGCTTGTATTATCCGTGAAAGAGGCTGTTTTTCCCGCGGCAAAATCAATTTTTTGTATTCCCGACGAAACAAACATAAGAACTGCTCCGCCGCCGGTTAAGCTTTCCCCGTAAGACTTGTTTCCTGCAAACGTTACATTACCTTTAAAACTTATTGAATCTCCGCCAGTTCCGACAAGAGCTATTGCTCCGCCGTTTTCCGCGGTATTATTTTTAAAAAAAGTATCGCCTGAAAATTCGCCGTAAGAAGCGGCAAAAGCGGCCGCGCCGCCCATAGCCGTGGCAGAGTTGCTGGTAAAATTTACAGTTCCTTCAAACGTGTAAGTCGAACGTAAAGCGTAAAGCGCTCCGCCTGAAACGTTTGTAATCCCGGCTGTTTTATTTTCAGTAAAATTAGTAACTCCCGGTTTAAAAATAAACTTGCTGTCAACCGCGTATATCGCGGCTCCGCCTTCCGGAGTATCGCCGGCTATAGTATTTGCGTAAAAAGAAGCGTTGGCAAAAACAAACTGCGCGCTTTGCGCGAAAATCGCTCCGCCGCGCGACATTTCCGTAGAATTATGTTCAAAAACGGCGTTACCTTTAAAATCATAAAAACCGCCTTCCGCATGAATCGCTCCGCCCGCGCTTAAAATAGACGCAGGATCATTAGAAACGTTCCAGTAGAAAAATGCGTCTTCGTTAAAAATATAAAAACCGTTGACATTGAAAATCGCTCCGCCGCCCAAAGCCGCCGTATTTGAAGTAAAAGTTACGGATTGCGTAAAAGTCATACTTGTATTATTGACGCCGTTCGATTTGTATATAGCTCCGCCCGAACCTAATGAAGATTTATTTCCGGTAAAAAACGCTTCTTCATGAAAAGAAATATTGACTGTTCCCGCGCCGTAAACCGCTCCGCCGTGTCCGCCAGCGAAATTGTCTGATATATTTGCGGAAGACGAAAAAGAAATATTTCCGCCGAAACCTTTGAATATCGCGCCGCCGCGTCCGGACGCCGACGTATTATTTTGAATGACTGCGTCAGAATTAAATATTAAAGCCGAATTATCGCCGCTGTATATAGCGCCGCCATGACTATCGGAAAAATTCCGGGATATTTCAGTTTCGCCGTTAAAAGTTATTGCGCCGCGTCCGGAATAAATCGCTCCGCCGGAGCCGGAGTTCGCTCTATTGTCCGTTATGACGGCATCCGCAAAAAAAGTCATTGCTCCGCTGCTTGAATATATAGCGCCGCCCGAACCGCCCGCCGTATTGCCTATCAGATATGTTTCAAAATTAAACAGTATCTGCCCTGAACCGCCTTTATAAATCGCTCCGCCGTCAGAGTTTGCGGAGTTTGAAGTTTTATTGTCATGAAAAACAGCGGCTGAATGCGAGCTGAAAACAAGACTGCCTGTTGTAATAAAAATCGCGCCGCCGCCCAAAGCTCCGAAATTTGAAGAAAAATTAACAGCATCATAAAACGTTACTGTCGACAAATTTGCTGCATATAAAGCTCCGCCGGAACTTGCCGCCACATTGCCTATAAATAAAACCGGAGAATACCCTGAATAATTTTCGTTTCCGAAAACAAGAGTTCCGTTCGCGTTTGTTTTTTCATAATAAACCGCTCCGCCGGAACCGCCGGCAGAATTTGAATTAAATGCAAACGAGCCGTTAAAATTTATCAGACTGCCCGCGCCGCCCTTAAAATATATTGCCCCGCCGTCTTTACCTGTCTGATTGCTTTCAAACAGCGTAAAATCGCTGTCATCCTCATCTTTTATCATTCCAAACAACGTATTAACTCCGTCGTAAAGAGAAACATAAGCTCCGCCGTAACCGCTTGAATAATTTCCCGTAAACTGTATTCCGCTTGAAAAAACTACGTCAATAGACGGCATATTCCAACCATAATTCAAACCCGAATACCCTCCTATAAAAACTGCTCCGCCGTAAACGTTCGCGCCGTTTGCAGCATTATTGCCTCTTACCGTATTTGAAACAAAATGAATGTCCGTAAAATATATTTCTCTGTCCGTCATATTATAAGAATAAGATGAATAAAATTGACCGTAAGCAGTAGAATACCTATTAAAATAATTCCCGTAAGCTCCGCCGCCTTTTATAAAAGTATTTGAACTTACCATAAGACCGTTTGTTATAGTCAGGTATTCAAAGTCATGTTTTACTATGTTTCCGCTGCCGTTGGGACGATTTCCCGTAAGAAAAGTAAAAGCCGCGCTTTTTTGATTCGCGTCTATAGTCCACCGTACGCTGCTTGGAGAACTCTCATATACATTTATCGGAGGCAGCCATGGAAATACCCCCGGTATAGTTGTCGCTATGTAAACAGTATACGTGGCGGATTTAACCGAAAAATCAAAATTATTTCGTCCTGTCGGTGACCAAAACTCTCCCCATCCCCAGGGATTAGAGCTATAATTATCTTCTTCCGTTACCACGGACATTGCGCGATCGTAAACAATGCCTTCCGTAAGTTCATATTTCATCCCGCCGGTTCGCCACTGAGACGTCCATGAAGACCTTAATACGCTTTCGTCCGCGCAATACGCAAAAGACGCAAAAGCAAGAATGAACAACGGCAGCATTAATACAATTTTTTTGAATTTCATAAAATCCTCTATTACACCTAATGTGTCACCCTGAACTCGTTTCAGGGTCTGCTGTTAGTTTTTTAACGATAAGATTCTGAAACAAGTTCAGAATGACACTGCATATATTTCTTTAGTCTATTATACTATCGTACAGATCTTTAAAACCCGAGTTTTCCTGCTTTATTAAATTTATTTTCCAATCTCTATGCCAATTCTTAAGTTGTTTTTCTCTTTCTATAGCAGTTATAATATCACTAGTAGTTTGATAATAAACCAATTTGCTTAAATTATATTTTTCCGTAAAACCTTTAAAGATTTTATTTTTGTGCTCAAACATTCTCTTTTTCAAATTATTGGTAACGCCTACATAAAAAACCGTATTATGAAAATTGGTCAATATATAGACAAAATAATATTTTGTTTGCATATATCCTTAAAATTTTAACAAAACTAACAACGACTAGATCCTGAAACAAGTTCAGGATGACACATATTACTGCATTAAGTTTGAGCTTATTGTCAGATCGCCGTTCTGCATTTTCTTCATGTAATTTTCAATATTTTCATCTGACAAAATTTCATATTGCGTTTCGGAAGCCGTTTTAAATATCGGCATCAATACTGCCGTTGGGTTCACCATTATTTTCTTAATATCATTATATCTGAGACCTACGTTTTTGACATGCTTATTTTCTATAAAAGCAATATTTACATTAGTGCCGGGCAAAACCGAGAAATCAACTATAAAAGCGTTATTATTTGGAATAAGCAGAGAAACATTTCCTTTACCCGAATTTCTTACATAATCCGAAAAGAAAGTATTGTGAGCGTACTGGTCAACATAAATTCCGGTTACCGCCGACAAATTGACTTTGCCTTTTTCTTTTATAGGCTCCACTATTATTCTTGAATCTTCTTTGCCGACTGAACCCGTCAAAGAATGAAGCGTAATGTTTTTAGCTATGACATTAGGCAGTTTATTTCCTAAATCCGTAGCTATTATATCGCCGTTTGATATTATCGCTAAATCCTGGCCGCAGGCAAAACGTTCTATGTTAAGTCCGTTAGTAAAACCTTCGACATATATCCCGCCGTTTAACGCGGTAAAGCTTGCTTTTACGAAATCAGGATTTTCATTATCTACAAAGAGCAGATTATTCGATTTTCCTATATCGCCGTTTTGCGAAGCAAGATTAATATAACCTGCGTAAAAACCTGCGTTTGGCGTATTAGTTTTATTGCCCGTAATATCGCCGAAAACGTTAGCGACAATCGAGCCGCGCTCGGAAACGACTTTATTGCCTATAATCATAGCTCCGTTTAAAACGTTAAAATTTATAGGTCCTTCAAGCGTTCTGATCGCGCCGTTTATGGTTAAACCGCCTTTTTCAACCAAAGAGAGTATCTCATCTCTTGCGATAATAGCACCGTCAATGTCAGTTTTCTCTCCGCTTTTCAAAGAAACGCTACCGTCAGCAGTTAAATCGCCTTTGATTATAAGCTCTTTTTTGCTGTCTGTGTTTATATCTTTATCGGCTGTTATAGTTCCGGTTATTTCTGTTTTGCCCTTGCTTGAAAGAACGACATTCCCGGTTACCGAAGTTAAGCCGCCCGCTATTTTAATTTCTCCCTGGCTGTCCGCGGTTATATCTTCATCCGCGGTTATAGTTCCGGCAATTTCCGTTTTGTCTTTGCTTGAAAGCGCGACGCTGCCGTTTGCCGAAGTTAAACCGCCGGCTACAATAAGTTCTCCCTGACTGTCTGCAGTTATATTTTTATCCGCGATTACAGTTCCGGTTATTTCAGTTTTGTGTTTGCTTGAAAGCGCGACATTACCGGTTACCGAAGTTAAACCGCCGGTCATAATAAGTTCTTTTTGGCTGTCTGCGGTTATGTTTTTATCAGCGGTGATAGTTCCGGTTATTTCAGTTTTACCTTCGCTTGAAAGCGAGACATCGCCGTTTATCGCAGTTAAGCCGCCTGTCATAATAAGTTCTTTTTGGCTGCCTGCCGTTATGTTTTTATCAGCGGTGATAGTTCCGGTTATTTCAGTTTTACCTTCGCTTGAAAGCGAGATATTTCCTTCCGATGAAACTATATTTCCGGATACGTTAAGCGCGTTTTCTTCAGACTGAATTTCAATATCTTCTTTTGAAGAAACAGCAGCATTAATATTAACTTCTCCTTTACCGGCAATGGTTATTTTGCCGTCTATTGAATCAATATACTGCGTTCCGGTTTCAATAAAACCCGCCGAAACTATGTTTATGTCTTTTTCCGCCCGAATTTTATCAGCGTAAAGATTTCCGAGCGAAGATAAATCAACAATACCCTGATAAGATTTGATTTCTTCAAAGTTGCCTTTATTCTGCGCTTCAATGTAAATATCGCCTTCGGCAACAGCCGAAATTACTTCTTTTACGTCGGCTTTTACTTTATTGTCTTCCGCTCCTATGGAACCATTGGAAGCGTAAGCATCCAAAAATAAGTTTTTCGCAGTTATAAGAGCATTTTCGTCAAAGGCAAATATAGAACCGTTTGACTTAAGCGAAACATATTCGCCGGCAGAAATATTACCGTAACATAAATCGCTGCCAAATAAGCCGCCGAATGTCCCGACATTATCAACATAAATATTTCCGGATGCCGAAACGTTCAGCATTGAATCCGGTCCGCCGCTCAAAGCTATGTTCAGACTTCTTACCGCTGTTCCGACGTTTGCTGCATTTAAGGTTATACTGCGCGCGTTTATATTCTCATAATCCGAAGAATCATAACCGTCCGAAGAGATATTCCCTTTAGCGTCTATAAATACATCATAATCCGCAAACACATAATTCAAAGACAAATTATTCTCCGCGGAAAGATAAATGCTGCCGTCCGAAGCGTTTGCAGTAAGAACTCCGGCGGTATCAATCGTAATTTTTTTACCCAAAGCGCCTATGCTTCCGTTTTCCGCGTCAAGCATAATGTTGCTTCCTACAATATTCGGTCTGTCTCCCGAAGAAATGCTGTATATGCCGCCTTTGCTTTTTATAGTTACGGTACCGTCGGATTTTACCTGATCTATATTTATGTCATTTTCGCTGGAAATATACGCGTACTCTTTCGAATCTACGGATAAACTTCCTGACGCGTTTATAATCATGTCTTTTTGGTTAAGTATCGTAATACCGATAAGCTTGCTTGTCGGGTCTTCATCGTCAACTCTGTGCCAGAAGGTGTTATGGTAATTAGCGCCGGCTAAAAGCAGTTTCTGATTTTCGTCCAAGTCCGCAAAAGAAAAATTTTCCATATCTATATAAATGCTTTGCTCGTTCAAGCCTACGGAACCCGCGACATTAATAACCACATTTTTTCCGCGGATATTATCTTCTTTCTCATAATAGTCGAATCCGCCGCCGGCTCTCGCTCCGTTCATCGCGTATAAAAGCTGGTCTTTGGTCCATGCCAGCGTTTCGGTAGAGCCGTCTTCATAAGTTACCACGCGTCCCGCGTCAAACAATCCGAGCATATCGTCCCATAAAGAAAGCAGTTCGCTCTTTTTGCGTTCATCAACGGCAAGATACTCGTTAATGTTATATGCGCTTCCTTTTGAAACAGTAAGACGAACGTCGCCCGCAGTGGAATAAATTTTAGTGACGCCCAAATCTCCGGCTGATTTCTTTATAAGTTTGATATCGCCGTAAGCTTTCGCTTTTATAGTGTCGGCTTCTATCTCAAGGTCAGCGCCGTTAAAGCCCGTTATTGCGCCGTTTTTGGATTCTATTTCAATATTCTCGCCTTTTATCTTGCCGGTCGCGGTATTCATAGCTATCTCTTCATCCGAAATAAGTTTAACGTCTCCCTCTTGCGTGGTTATGTTTCCTATTTTGAAAACTTTAAAATTATTGTCGTTGGTTTTGGCTATAAGATCTATGTTTCCTATTCCGCTGTTTACGGCGTTAAACACTCCGCCTTTTAAACCTACGGTAATAGCTCCGGTTCCGGTAACGGTTGTCCCGATACCGTTTACCGCGTTAAGAGTAATGTTTCTTCCGTTTACCTGAGCTCCTGCGCTTAATCCTTCTATGGCTCCGCCTGAATTAATTATAACGTCCGCGCGCGTACCTGAGTTTATATTTCCTCTTAATCCTACGGTTGTATTTGAATTAATATTTATATTCTGAGGATTGGCATATCCCACAAACCCTATTGATATGGGGTTTGCGGCGCTTATACTGTGCGTGTTAAAATTATTGGAGCCGAATTGCCATGTAATTCTTCTCCAGTAATGCTGCGTTGAAAATATCCACCAGCCTTTGCTGAATGATCCCTGCTGATAGTTTACAATCTCGCTTTCATAACCTCTCCATTGGTAATTATATGTGTATAGATCTCCGGATCCATAAGTGACATATTCGCCTCTCATAAGAGGATCGGTCACTGTCCATCTTCCTTCCAGCGTCATTTCGTGCACATCAGGCACAAGAAAACTCATTCCCCAAAAACTGCCTTGTTCATGGTAATATGTTTCTCTTGTTACATCCTGCGTTCCGGTAGTCCAGGTATATCTTATATCTGAGCGCGGATTATACTTAACAGAACCGTCATTATTGCCATATGAAACTGAGCCCGAGTTCGTAGTCATTTTAATCTGCCCGTCTTCAAAAGTATAAGTCGTTTCAAGCGGTACCCATTTGCCGTTGACAAACACTTTGTCTCTGGCAAGATCTGTTATTTTTATCTCGCCGTTTATTTTTTTGTCGGTATTTATATTGTGAAGTATTATATCGCTTTCGGAAGTATTTGTAATCGATACACGAGCGTAGCCGTCAAGAGCGACTAATTTCCCGTACCCCTGGGCAGAAGTATTCATGATACTTCCGTAAAGATAAAGCTTGCCGCCTTCTATGTTGACGCTTGCCACTTCAATATTTCCCGTAAGAACGTTATAATAAGCGGTGAGATTTCCGTGATAGCTTGTATTTAATTTATACAAAGGATTTGCCGTAGCGCTGTTTTTGCTCATATAGTCTCTTACGGCTGCCGCTATTGTTCCGTCTCCGAAATTTAAATATATAGTATCGCCAATGTTCAAATTCCAGTTCTCTATGCCTGCCTGTATAAGACCGTTGATGTCCAAGTAAGTTCCGCTGATATATACGTTGTTTGCGATTATAGAAGAACGGCCGTAGTAATTAGATTCGTTTGCCGGCGTATTTGTGAAAGTGTTCGATTTATTAGTTTCATTAGTATTCGCAACCCCGTTCCATACTTGTTTCGGATCGCCGCCAACGTGAAAAATATACTCATTTTTTATCGCGGTCTGCACAAAATCTTTTGCCGCGCTTATATTTATGGTTCTGGCAAGTATACTTCCCCTTGATTCAATGCTTCCTTCGGAAGTAATCGTTACAGTTCCCAAAGGATTCAGTATGTCTCCTAAAAGTTCCAGGTTCGGAATATTCCCGCCGGGATTACCATCGTTGATTATGGTTATTTTCGGCTGAATATTAGGATCGCCGTTATTTGAATTAATAGTTAAAGAATTGGACATTTTATCTTTAGTTTTGTCCGTAACGTCCGCAGAGTTAAATACGCGCTCGCGGTTTACGAAGATATCGCCTTGAGCGTCATCGGAAATTAAAATATCGTTAATCCTTAAAAATTTATCGCTGTAATTTGAAATTTTGACTTCCGCCATTGCATTGGCTTTTAACGAACCGCCGCCGTTAACATTGTTCATTTCTATTTGAATATCGCCTCTTCCCGCCGCCATATCGCCGAATTCTATATAGGGAACGTCGGCAAATGTAACGTCAATCATAATTCCGTCTTGGTTCACGCGGAAACCCAAAGCCTCAAGCTGCGCGTTAAGACGCGCTATTTCCGCGTCTATCGCTCCGGCTATGTCCGCGGACGCGCCGTATTCGCCTCTTAATTTTACAAGAGCTTCTTTCTGCTTAATAATATTGTTGATAAGATTCATGGTTCCGGTTTTGTAATTTACGAAAATTTCGGGATTTTTGAAAACCACGCTCCCGTCCTGCAGGATTTCTATTTCAATATTATTATTGGCTCCGGCAAGAATACTGCCGTTAACTGTTAAAAGAGAATTTACATTTCGCTCAACTTTTCTGTCGCTTTCCTTTGTGGCAACTTCGCCAAGGGGAGTATAAACGTGCAAAACGCCGGTTTCATAGGAACGGCCTTCCGTTGAAGCTATATTGACATTTTTACTGCTTTTCAAAGAGGCGCCGGATTTAACGTTGACAAAGTCGTCAACATTAATTATGGAATTAGCTTTTGATCTCCCGTCTATCGCTATAGCCGCCATATTGTAAATTTCGGTAATGGATTTACTTCCGTAAAAAGACCATCCCGATATTTCCGCTATCCCTGATCCGCCCGTGTCGCTTTTGGAGAGATTAAGATTTAAATTACCTGCCGCATAAATGTCGGCTCCGCTTTCAAAAGTTATCGTATTTTTTATATTGGCAATGCTGTTGGTGTTTCCCTGAACGCCGCTTATAAAAGCAACGGCGTCTATATAGGTTTGCGTATCCAAATTCTGGTCGGCTTTAGAATTTACCGTAAAATCTTTGCCGGCGTAAATTTTGCCCGCAAAAATCGCTTCAGCGTTTGAATTGTTATTTACCGTAGATTCTATGACTGAAACAGCTCCTCCGGCGACTGTCACGAGTTTAGCCAAATCAACCGCTGTAGAATTATTGTAAAGGTCTACTATAAAAGAACTTTCCTTATTTTCGTCTTTGATAGTCATAAGATTTGTCTGCGCGCCTAAATTAACTTTTGTGTTGTTATTAATATCGGTTATGCTTTTTGCAAAGAAACCGCTTGCCAGCCCGAGCGATATGGCATCCAGATTCGCGCCGGAACCGATTTTGCTAAATATGTTTGAAGCGTTTATATAAATATTGTTGGCGATAATATCCGTTATTCCGGTTATATTTACCGTAACATTGGAATTCGATTTATTGTTAATATCTACAACTCCTACGGAAACCAAACCCGCACTTGCAGCGTCTACAAAAGCATTTTGTCTGGACACGGCTTTCGCCATAATATCTAAATTTTTGGCATATATAGAGGAATCTCCGACGCCGCCTATTGTTACATCAGTAGAAGAATTGTTTGAAGTCCTGTTGCTTGTTCCGCCTATAGCTCCATAGATACTGCCGGTTCCGGACTGGGATTGTGAAAGAAGATTTACAATCGAGCCTGCCTTAACTTCAACTTCGCCGGTTCCGGTCTTATTCCCGTTTTCATCCTCGGCCGCAAAAATGCTTAAACCTCCGCCAAGCTGCGATTTTGTATTTACTCTTGATTCATTGTCTAAAATAACAAGACCCAATGCTATAAGACCGCCTAAAGTTATTGTCAAAGCCTGGGCTGTTTGCGAAATATTGCTGTCCGATAAAACGCTTAATTTTTTAGAAACCTGGAAAATGCTGTTGCCGCCTACAAGTGATGCAATTACATTTCCTTTGACCAAATTATCTATAACAACGCCGTTTGCTCCGACAAGAGCTCCGCCGGAAGCGCCTATCGCTTTCGCGTCTGATATAACATTGTGATACGCTTTTACTAAAACATTATCGGCTTTTACGGTATTATTTGAACCTATATAAGCCTCATTTTGAAGATTTATGCGGCTGAAAGCAAGCGAAGCCGCAATGGAAACCGCGCCTATAGCTCCTCCGGCAAAAAGAGCGTTTACAGCGGTATTTCCGTCTGTCAAAACGCTTAAATTATAAAGATTTAATTTTGAACCCGTTCCCGTATAAGCTTTTAAATTATCATTAATATTTAAAGAAAAAACGTTTACTACAGCCGACAAGCCGATTCCGCCTGCCGCCGCAATCATGTCCGCGTCAATATTATTATTTGTCTGCGCTTTTACGGTAAGACTGTTTACCGTAGGAATCAGCGCGCTTTGATTTCCTATATTTACATTGTTTCCTATCCATGCGTCAGTATTGCCGCCTTTATTTATAACTCCGACAACCGCGCCTACAGCGGCAAACGCCCCGATTCCGACATTGATAAAATTCGATGTTATATTGGAAGTTGCATTTGCCAAAACATTAATATCGCGCGCTCTGTTTATTTGCGCGCCGTTTCCTATAGAAGCGTATGTATAATTTTTAGAATTTATTACTGAAACGCCCGCGTTAACAGCTACTGCTCCCGCGCCGCCCATATAAATTCCCGTAGTATTTGCAGTATTGGCATTGGCTATAATGCTTATATCGTTCGCGGAAATTATACTGCCCGCGCCTATGCGCGCTTCCGTACGGGTAGTCAAATCCTGAACGGCAACCGAAGCACCGACCGATACCCCGCCCACAGACGCCGCGCCTATATTAGCGTTTATTTCAATATTATCGATCGCGGCTACGCCCACGTTTCCTACGGCCGTAACATTTGCATCTATATAAGCGATCGTGCCGTTTTCACGAACAGTGCCGTAAACAGCCGAATCGTCGTAATCAAATTTTTTAATATCATTCGTATCGATAAGCCCGCCGCCGCCGACTTGGTCTTCTTTTATCCTGTTGCTCATTTTCATATTGTCGCTTACATCGTCTTTGCTGCCTTCAAGATAGGAATCCGTGCTTGTATCGCTCTCATCAATTTTATCGCCGTTAACATTTCCGCCGACTACTATAACATCAACAGTGGCAGTTACAGCCACGCCGCCGCCGGCTACGGAAACTACTATGTCATTTATATTTCTGTCGTTTTGCGCGCTGACTTCTACATTTCTGCCCGCCGCAAGATTAAATCCGCTTCCTATTCCCGCGGTAACATTGTTATTATATACGCCTACGGAAACTCCTGCTGTAACTCCTACTACTCCGCCCGAACCGCCAAAAAATATTTTATCCACTTCCAAAGTATTTTTTGAGGTAACCAAAATATCCGAAGCTCTTAAAGTATAAGTATTCGTATCTCCGTCCGCGCGCCTTATACGGGCAAAAGTGTCGGTATTGTTCACGCTTACTCCGGCGGTTACGGCTATACCTGCTATGGCTCCGCCGAAAGTCGCGAGATTCGCGAAAGTTTTTTGATAGCCTTCCGCATCAAGTTTTATATTACCCGAAGCGGTAATGTTTGAACTTACAATTTCCGCTATTGTCGAATTTGATATAACGCTTGTAAACACGGTTCCCGCTACGCCCGCGTAAGCTCCGCCTGCCAAAGTTCCCATTGCTATGCCTATTTTGCCGTCGGAAGGATTTACTTCGCCTATGATAACCGCGTCTTTAGCTAAAACGGAAACATTTCTTGCCGTTATATTGCTTTTTTCTATATAAGCGCGGTTTTCACTTGTATTTACCCCGACAACAACATTTCCGGCAACGCTTACTCCGCCGGACACAGCTCCGCTTATTAACGCCGCGGCGTATTTTTCAGTATTGCCGGTTTTTACTTCAACATCGCCTCTGGCGTTTACAACCGAACAATTTTCAATGCCGGCTTCAACTTTATTTTCCATGGTTTCAAAATCCGCGGCAACGCTTACGCCTACCGTGCCGGAACCCGCTACCGCGCCGGCTATAACAGCTACGTCGGTTTCATTTTCCGCGACAACGCTTACGCCGGAATTAGCGTATCCGTTATTCAGCTCATTTATTCTGGAATTTTTAATTTTCGCCGTAGATTCGCCTCTTATAATAGCACCCGTTATGCCCCCGGAAACCGAAACTGTGCCGGAACCCGCTAAAGCGGCGCTAACGGTAAAAATTTTATCGTAAATATTGGACTTAACCGTCAATCCGAGTAAAGAATTTCCAAAAGCCGCAGACAAAGCTTTACTGCCTTTAGCGGTAATATTTGAATTGTCAATATAAGCATTGGATTTGCTTCCTAAAAAGTGCAGCCCTACGTTTGCTCCGACTCCTACCGTGCCGCCAATGGCAAGAGAACCGCTGTAAAGCTGAATATCATTTTTATTGTCAGCCAGAAGACCTATCGAACCTTCTGAAACTATAATAGAATTTTTTATGAACGCCTCTGCTTCTTTGTGAACATAAGCAGCGCCGACGGCGCCCGCAACGCCGACTGTTCCGGCTCCGCCCAAAGCGGCTACAATAAGCTGTACTTCGCTTTCGGATAAAGCTTTAACTTCAATATTGCCTTTGTTTTCAATTTCAGCGTCTTCTATATAAGAGCTTGCCGAATTACCGATATAGTTAAAACCTACTCCGATGCCTATACCTACATTATTTCCTACTCCCGCGGCGCCCGCGATTGCCAAAATATCTGAGTTGTCTTTAGCCGATAAAAATATATTCTCGGCTTTTATAGCTTCCAATCCGCTTCCTATTATATAGCTTTGCGTTTTATTGTTTAGAACGTTAACATTGACAGTTACCGCCACGCCGACTTGACCCAATCCTACGCCAACCGCTCCCGCAATCGAAATTATATCCGATGAATTTTGCGAATTTAAAGAAATGTTATTTTTACTTGTATTGCCTGTAAGCAATATGTCGGAATTCTTAATATAGGAACTTGTATCATTGTTCAAAATATTGACGCCTATAGCCGCGCCTATGCCGGCCGCTCCGGCCGCAACAGCCACCGCTCCCGCCAAAGCGAAAATATCGGAATCGTCGGATGAATTTATATTCAAATTCCCTCCCGATATTATCTTTGAATTTTCAATGTATGCAAGCGTTGAGTTGTTCGTTAAATTAACTGAACCCGAACCGGCTACCGCTACGCCGTCGCTTGAAAAAGAACCGGAAAGCCCGACCGCCACGGAAACTATGCCCGCTTCGGTTTTTGCGTCTAAAGTTATATCGCCGTCATTTTTAACTGTTGAGTTTTTTATATAAGCTTTTGCGTTGTTTTCAATCCAGCTGATACTGCCGGCTCCGGCTATCGCAACGCCCGTATCGGCATCCGGAGAGGTAATGCTTACCCCGCCTGTCGCGTTTACTATATCGCTGTCTTCTTTAGCAATAATTTCTAATGTTTTCGTTCCTGTGTAAGTTGTATCTTCAATAGAAGCGTTTGTTCCTTCGCCTCTAATATCCGAAACGCCCGCGCTGCCTGAAATGGCTATACCGAAACTGCCCGAGTCACCCGAGCCTTCGCTTGTTCCTGAATTTTTGTTTGCCATATTATCTTTATCGGGTTTGTCAGTCTGGTTGTTTTTGTCTTTTGTATTATTCTTGCCCGCGTAAGCCGCGGCTATAGCGTAAGAATGTATAAGCCCGTCGCTTAACGCAAAGAGTTTAGCGTTTTGCGAATTGTTTATAACAGAACCTGTTATTTTTGCGTTTGTAGCTTTTTGTATGTCATTTAGCGCGACCGAAGCGCCGACAGCCGCTGTTTCCGCCATAGAAAGACTGCCCGCTATGTTGACTAAAAGCGGAGTATATTTTGCTTCAATATTAAGACCGCCGCTAGGAAGTTCTGCTGACGTTTCTACGTTTATAGTCGAATCTTTTATTAAAGCGTTTACATTGCTTTCAGACTTAAGCCAGTTAAAAACTCCTTGAAGCCCGAAAGTTTTGCTTTCTCCGCCCGCTATGCCTATGGTAACATCCAGCTGGTCATAATTAGCTTTAACGTTTAAGTCATTGGCGTAAACAAGCGATCTTTCAATATAAGCGTTTGTTTTTGTTTTATACCATTCCTGATTATAAGTTCCGCCGACTCCTACGTCAGCTCCGCCCTGCCCTAAAGGACTTTTGTAAGAATCGCCGAAAATTCCTCCGACAGTTACGCTTGTAGTTTTGGATTTCGCTTCAACGTTTACGGATTGCTCGCCCGTTCTTAATTCGGCGGCAGATTTCTGATTAACTTTCGCGTCCTGTATATAAGCTTCGGAAGAAAAATCATAACTTGTGATATTTACAGCTCCGGAAACGCTAACGTTGAAACTTGACCCGCCTTCTTTTTTGTCATTTTCATTAGACTTTCCGCCGTCTTCTTTTTTCTTGTTATCTTCCCCTTCGCCTTCCGGAGCAGAAGATCTTACCCATGTATTTACAAGATCGTCTTTTAAACTCGTAACTATTTTTTCTTCAGTAGTCCCTTCTCCCTCTTTCTTTGTTTCAGATATTTTTTCAAAAATATCTTTTCCCGTGTCTAAACCCGGATTGTCGACAAATTTCTCAAAAAGATCAATCCACGTAGAATCAAAAGGCATTTCGTGATTTGAAGATATGTCTATTTTTTTACCGGCGTCTATGGAGGCGCGGTCTTTTACGACAGCCGTAACATTGTCCGTATAGTTCCCTATTACCACGGCTCCGGTCCCTTTAATCTGCGAATCCTGATCGCCTGATATGGCCGCGTCCACAAATTGTTTTATATTCGCGTTTATCACTTCGGCTTTCATATTTATATTGTTTAAAGCTTCAACTTCGGCGTCCGGACCTGAAATTTCAGCCTTAGCCGTATTTTTAATATCGGTATAAAGAACCGCTCCGGCAAGAGTAATCGTATTTCCGTTATCGTCTTTTTCTATTCCGCTGTTTTTATTAGTTTCTTTTTCATCTGTTTTTTTCTGAAGATTACTGTCTTTCGTATTAAGGTTTGATTTTTGTCCTTCTTCTTTATCTTTATCCTTGTCTTTATCTTCTTCTTTTTTATTTCCGGTGCTTGCCGAAATATTCTGCTTTGTGTTTTTTGAATCTATTTTTGAATTTATATTAACATCGTTGTCCGCTTTAATTTTGCCTTTTACCAAAACCGTATTTTCCACATCCGCCAGATTTACGCCGACGGCAAGACCGGCGTTAGCTTTTTCACCGGCTTTGGTTTCAACGGTAATGGAAGTGTCTTTTTCCGTTTTAGCGTCTATCGTAACGTCTTTGCCTGCGTTAATATCGGAATCTTTAGAAAGATTTATTGAAGTTTCGCCTTTTATATAAGCAACTCCTACCGCTCCGCCGAGTTCAACGACATCTCCGAAAGCATGAGAAGAGGATTTTGCTTCTACTTCCGAAGTTATTTTATTTTCGGCATTCAAATTAATGTTGTTACCGGCAGTTAAAGACGCTTTGCCGATATCTATCTTTGATTCGGACAAGTTTACCGCTACCGAAACGCCCAAACCTTTAGCGTCAGTCTTTACGGTTGTCTGGGACTCAACCGAAGTTTTAATATTTATGTCGTTATCGGCGTTAATCTTTGTATTGCCGCTTATATTAATATTTGCCGAAACGTCTGATTTTGCGATTTTACCTTTTATAGCGTCGTCGGTTAAATCTCCTATAATCTCCAAGACCTCGTTTGCAACGCCTAAAAGAGTATCTTCCAAACTTCCGATTTCTATTGCCGATTCCAAATCTTCATATTTATATTTATTTTCGGCTGTCGCTTCAATTGTAATATCTTTACCTTCTATTTCAGTATTTGATATGTCTATGGAAGCTTTTCTGGTGGATATTATTTCCGAGCCTTTATCCTCGGACTTAATTGTAATATTGCCTTTTTCCGCAGCGTTTACGGATTTTATTTTAGAATCTTCTATTTTTATATTTTTACCGGCTATATCTATATTCTTATCGGCTTTAATATCAGCGTTTTTTATCTCATTATTGTTCTTAACATTCGTATAATTGATAGGTATGCCTATTGATATTTTTTTACCTTCGCCTTCGCTGCCTTCGCTCTCTTTTTTTTCTGAAACCGCTTTCGTTTTTATGCTTTCCTCGACTGCAGTAGAAATTGCCGCGTTATTACCGGCGTCTATAACAGTACCGTCAAGTTTTACCGACGTATCCGATATTGCCGCTGAAACCGCCACAGCCGCTTTGAATTGATCATCGGAAGTAACCTTTGCTTCAACTTCGGAAGTAATTTTAGATTTTGCTTCTATGGTTATGTCGTTTCCGGCTTCAAGCGAGGCGGCGCCTATATTTATTGTCGAATCGACAAGATTTACGCCTACCGAAAGAGCAAGAATTCCTTCAGACTCGGTTGTAACGGTTATCTTAGAATCGGCAGCTGTTTTTATTTCAAGGTCGTTTTGAGCCTTTATTTTTGCTCCGTCGCCTATTTCTATGACAGACTTAACGCTGGACATCCCAAACGCCGCGTCCACATTACCGTCGGTATATTCTTTAATTTTCGACATCAACTCGGTAGCAGCGGCTCCCGCGATATCCAAAAAAGAATCGCCTGAAGGAATAGTTCCTGTCTCTAAATTAAAATTCATATTGGAATTTTTGCCGTCGTAAACGTTTTTAGTTTCCGCCGTTATGTTTACATTTTCACCCGTAAGTTCGGCATTATCTATTTTAATTGAAGCGACAGACTCGCCGAACAAACTTCCTGAACCCTCAGCATAGGCGTTAAGGGTTATATCTCCGGCTTTTGAAGAAGCATTTTCAGCGATAGATTTTAAAGAAGCTCCGTCCGTTACGTCTATTTTTTTACCTTTAAGTAAAATTCTTCCGCCCTCATTATATATAGACACATCTGTGTCTATATCGCCCATATTTACTATATCGGCTTTCAGCGTGTTAATTTGAGAGCCTGCTCCGGAAATCTCTATATTATTGGCGTGAATAGCAGCGCCGTAATACGCGTTAACTTTCCCTTTAACGGAAATTGTTCCGCTCGGGTTTAAAGGCACGTCGCCGGCAGCCAATGCCTGCGAAAAAGAACCCGCGTTAAAGTTAGCCAAACCGTTTGTAAATATGTTAGCTATAAAATCGGCTGACGGAGCCGCAAGCGTCAAAGCTCCTACATTTACAACGCCCGTAGCGCCTATCGCTATGCCGTTAGAATTTAAAAAGAATATATTACCGCCGATTTTTCCGTTGCGGAAAGCATTTAATGTTCCGTCTATAAAACTTTTGCTTCCGCTCACTATGTTGACAAGATTATCCGCGCCGGTCGGCACATTAAGATTAGCAGTGTCTCCGCTTGCCAAATCAAATCTCGAAAAAGAATTGAATCCGGTTTTTCCGTGAACTGTTGTAGTCTCTACGGTACGCGTAGCGCCTGATGTCGTAACGTTAGTATTAGTTCTTCCGTCAGTCGTTATGTTGGTAACAACCTGCGCGAATCCTGTCTGAGAACAGAGAAAAAACGCTGTCGTCAACAGCGCGACAAACTTTTTCTTTGCAGTTTTGCCCAAGATTTTTTTTAATTTTTTCATTAAATTCTCCCCTGTACTATAAACAATACCTTTGAACCGGGAACTTCAAAATAATTATGGTCCACGAGAGGTATTGCCCATACTACATTAGCGTCTATATATTTTAAAATGCCTATTTTTATGCCAAAACCCGTACTGTAAATCATTTTTTCAAAATCCGGGTAAAAGTCAAATTCGTTATCGGGAAAAATAACTCCGTAATCAAAAAAACCGAATACTCTTGTAAAATCTATATATTTGTATTTAATGAATTTAATGTCGTAGTTGAGTTCCGCGTTTGCCGCCGCGCCGTTTTTTGCCATGAGCATGCCTTCTCTATAACCTCTCACTGTGTTCATACCGCCGATTGAAAACTGCTCGGAAGACGGGACAGTGTCAAAAGCTGCCGTTGCTCTTAATTTGGCGTTTATTCCGAAATTATAAGGAAGCCCGCAATAAGCTTCGCCGTAATAAGAAATCTTTTCAAAATTTGTCTGGCCCTCAATCATTTTTAAACCCTGCGTATAAGAAAGCATATTATATAGATAGCCGAAAGTAGTAAGTAATGTGTTATCGCCTGTAACTGCCAGCGTATCTGTTTTTGTATCCTGCGTCATAAAGTTGGATATGTAGCTCGCGCCTTTTTTAGTGGTCGCGGTAAAATTTACGTTTGTCGTAGTGTTTTCCCTTACGAGAAAAGGTCTTTTTGCGAATATATACGCGCTGTAATAATTTCCGGTTACATTGAGAGTTCTAAGTCCGCCGTTTACTATTTCCGTGTCGGAATAATCAAATCCGGCTCCGACGCGCATGCCGAAGAAAGGTTCGGGAATTTCGTAGGAAACATACATAGCTTTTGAACCGTCCGAAAAAACTCCGCCGAGATTAAAAATATCTCTGTATCTTGTAAGACTTCTCACTGTTGTGTAAGCGCCGTATCTTATAAGCCCGGTTTCTTCCTGCCCGGAGTTATCAACAAAAATGCCTAATGAATATCTGTTAGGTTCGTCAACTATCAAGTCAACATCGCTTGTTCCGAAAACTTCTCCCGGAGACAAAGTAATTCTTACTTTCGCGTCATTGGCGGCATTAAAATCCAGTATTTCCTGATTCGTAACTTTCGCGTTAAAATTATCTACATTGTCATTAAAAGTTACATATCTTCTTATGTATTTTTCGCTTGTCGTTTTATTTCCTTTTACGTTTACCTTATCGACAATACCTTCCATAAGGCTTACAAATAAATTTCCGGTAGTTATATCCTGTTCGGTAAGATAAGCCTGCGAAGCTATATACCCCTTGAGCATATATTCATTATTTATAGCGTTAACAATAGCGTATATATCGTTTAAGCTTGCCCATGTGTTTTCATATTTTTCTCTCAAACTGTCGAAAAACGACTGCGGCAATACAGCGCTTCGTGAAAATCTTATTTCTTTAAGAAATACTGCTTTCTTGTCATTACTGTCTTTGTCGGATTCGTTGTCCAAACCTATTGTTTGGGCGTCTTCCCGGATTTTTTCCTGTTTTTCAATTTCTTCTTTTTTGCGCTGTTCGACAAGTTCTTCAAGAGCCTGTCTTCTTTCATATTCCGATATGCTTTCCTGCAGCCTTTCAGAAGGGACAGAACTCTGGGCATATGACGCAGTCTGCGCTGCCGGCATACAGAATAAGGAAATAATAATAAATACTACGGCGTAGTTTTTCATTTCTTCGGCTCCGTTTTATATTAATGCTTTGTGTCGGGAAGTAAACCGATATTAACGTCATTACTGGCTTCATCTGGCTGTATATTAGATTTGTTTTTATCTTTACCGGAATTATCTCTGGGGTCCGGAAGCAATGCCATATATAAATCATTACCGATTTCATCAGCGCTGATCTGTTTTATTTCAACGGATTCCGCTTCTCTGGGATCTGGAAGCAAAGCTCTATACAGGTCATTGCCGATTTCATCAGCGCTGTACTCGGGTTTTGCCTGTTCTTTGACTGCGGATTTTATATCGCTGACTGCTTCTGCCGCCGAACTTGCAGCCGGCAAATCATATTTTTTTTCTTCTTTAGGTAAGTTTCTACCTACAATTACATCATCTATTTGATTAGTTAAAATAACTTCAACGCGCCTGTTTTTCGCGTAAGCTTCAAGATCTTCGTTTTCATCGACCGGCTTTTCATCTCCGAAATAGTCTATAAAAACGTTTTCCTCTTTTATGCCGAGACTCATCAAATAATTTTTTACGGTCAATACGCGCATCTCGCTGAGGTCTATATTATTTTCTTTTATACCGGTTTTATCGGCATGTCCCGTAAGATAAGCGGACGTTTTTGAAGCCCCTTGCAGCTTAGCCGCATGCATAAGCTCATCCTGGGAAACAATACCAAGTTCCGCGGAAGAAACGTCAAAATAAACGGTTACTTTATAACCTTGTTCTCTGATTAGCTGCTTTATGGACACCTTGTCCGGCTGTTTACTAGATGTAGTTGCGCAAGAGTTAAAAAGCATACATATAGATACAAAAAGAACCAATAAAGAATAAATATTCTTCATAAAAAACCCCTAATATCGCCAAGGAAGAGTATACAACATGTAATAATGCAGTTTAAAGCGATATGACCTTGTAAACATTAAATAACTATTTTACGGACCTGTCAAGTGTTATTTTTTGTTTTATTTGCCTAGGCGCTGAATAGCACAATGGAAGCGCTGCGCACCAAAGTAATGTAAGTCATTGACGTGTTATTTTGAAATGTCGTACTTCCTCCGCTAAAACTTATATTTGAACCGTTGACATATATCGCACCGCCATTACTACTGTTTTCAAAATTTTGAAATGTTATTCCTCCGTTTATTGCAAGAGACATACCGCTACCTAAATTTAAACCGCTATAAGTTCCTAAACCGTCAAATATTCTGTCGTTTCCGGCAATTGTCATATTAAGACCTAAAGCTGCCGTGCCCAAAGCGGGACCAAAAATAATATCTCCCGTTAAACTTATGTTTGGCGGTGTGGCGTTGCCTGTCCAATAATCGTTAAACTCTGTAAAATCGCTTACATTAGACTGGGAATATGCGTTAACGCCGGTAAAAAACATAAATACTATAAGAATTAAAAACGAGAATAAAAACTTCAGATTGCGGGTCAAGCCCGCAATGACGTGCTTGCGCGGTTTGTCGTACGCAATGACAAATAGGTTGATGAATAACTTCTGTAATAGTTTTTTCATTTTTTCTCCTGATAAAATATTTATTTTACAGATTGAATTTTCAATGTTTTCTAATCTTTAATACTACTCTGCATATATTATAAATTTTACTCTCGTTTCGCAATGTTTATTTTTTACCGGAAAATAATTTCGGATTTATATTATTGCAACATGACAATCTTTATGATATAATTCTATTAATCATGGGTATCTTTTCAAAAGCAAGAAAAGGCTTAGGTAAAAAAATAACCGTAATGCTTATTCCCCACGGGAAAATTAAACCCGTAAAAATAAGCGTTTCGTTGTTATTTATATGCGTATTTGCCGTGACGTGGACATCTTTGACAGTTTGGTCGGGTTTTCTTGTAAGCCAGCATATTGATTACGCTAAAACAAAAGCCGATAACCAAATAATGAAGATAAGGCTTTTATTCTTCGCAAACCAGCTGGAAAAAACAAAACTTCTCGTAGAAAAATTTCAAATGAATGACGAAAAAATCCGCTCCATTCTTGCTCTGGACTCAAAAAAAACCATTATAGAAGAAGCGGCTGATAATAATTTAGGAAAAGGCGGTCCAACGCCTGTGCAGGCAAATGCTTTATCAATGATTTTATCGGGAAAAATAAATAAAATAGATTTTAATCTTATTTCAAAAGAAACATCTCAGCTAAACCAAAGATATGAATTGATGCAAAAAAGCCACAATGAAATAATGTCGCACATTAAGCAGCAGCGCTCTCTTTTTATGGCTACCCCGCGCGGATGGCCGACAAAAGGCGCAATATCTTCCCCTTACGGCTTCAGATATCATCCGTTTTTTAGAAACAAGGATTTTCATACGGGCATAGACATAGCGAACGCTCATAATACGCCGGTTTGGGTTACGGCAAACGGAAAAGTAGTCTTTTCCGGATGGCAGCAGGGATACGGAAATATCATAGTTATAGACCATGGGCACAGTTACAGAACAATGTACGGTCATTTGGACAGAAGACTTGTAAAAACAGGTGATTTTGTAACAAGAGGACAGGAAATAGCAAAAATGGGCAGCTCCGGTTCGGCTACAGGACCGCATCTGCACTACGAAATACAATATAAAGGAAAACCGGTAAATCCGGTTTCCTATTTAACAGATTATTTTCACATCGAGTCTGAAAGGAATTTCTATGACCAAAAAAAGTTCAAAAAATTTGCTTGATTCAGTTGAAACGCTTATAGGACAAAACGCAGTTATTGAAGGCAATCTTAAAACCGACAAAGTTATAAGGATTGACGGAAAAATCAACGGCAATATTGATGCCGCGGGAATACTTTTAGGTGCTGACGGTTTGATTTCCGGAGATATAAAAACCGAAGTTATAATGATAGGCGGAGCCGTAAAAGGAAATATATTCGCCTCGGAAAGCATTGAAATACTCCCTAAAGCGAAAGTTTCGGGAGATATTCAGACTACTTTGCTTACCATAGCGGAAGGCGGATTTTTCGAAGGCAAATCGTCTATAATAAATAGCGAAGAAACTAACGTAGCAGGAGCGAAAAAGAAATGATGAACTTTTTAAGAAAACACATGCGGAAAATCTTTTTAATTACTATATCGGCTTTTGTAGCCGGGATTTTTTTCTCGGGATTTGGGACTGCTTTCTTCTCAAGAGACCACCAGTCAGCCGCAACGGTAAACAGCACAGAAATACCTTTAAGCCTTTTCAACTCTATGTACCTAAGTTCTACCGAAATGATGCGAAACATGTCGAAAGAAGAGCTGACAGACGAAATGCTCACACAAATAAAAATTAAAACTTTGCAGGCATTGATTCAGGAAGAGCTTTTTTACCAGCAGTCTAAAAAATACGGAATACAAGTTTCAGACCTTGAATTAACGAGAGACATACAAAATTCCGCAATGTTTAAAAACAACAATATGTTTGATCCGCGTATGTATTATGCGTTCCTGCGCGGGCTTAAGCTTACTCCGAAAGAATACGAAAACCTGAGAAGAAAACAAATTTCCGGAGAAAAATTGAAAATTTTGCTTGCTTCATCTATAAAACTTATGAACGCCGAATATGAAGCCGCCGCTAAAGCAGACCCGAATATGACAAGAGACCTTGCGCTTCAGATGAAAATAAATACTCTTCTTAATGAATGGTATATCAATCTGGCTAAAAGCTCCAAAATTACAAGCAACGATCTTATATTCACAAGATAAAATAAAACTTCTTAAAATAAAAAACAACGCCGGAAGCACAAAAATCTGCTTCCGGCGTTGTTTTTTATTATTTGTACTTTATTATTTGCTAATTGTTACTCCAAACTTCTTAAGCTCCCGGGCAAGTTTTACATAAGGAAGCCCTACAACGGTATAATAATCCCCGTAAATTTTTTCTACAAAGTCGTCGTTAGTATCCTGAACAGCATAAGCTCCGGCTTTATCCATGTGTTTTCCGAAAAGCTCTTTAAGTCTTGCTTCGGGAAGCTTTCTCATTTTAACAAGCGCAACATCGTAGAAAACGGAACTTTTGCCTGATACATTATCTATTATAGAAACGCCGCTGTAAACTTTATGAATGCTTCCGTTAAGCTCTCTTATTATTTTTTCGGACTCTTTCTTATCTTTTGGCTTCCCTACTATTCTTCCGTTTAAAAATACTATGGTATCCGCAGATATGATAAGAGCTTGCGGTCTTTTGCCGGCTATGTCAAAGCCTTTTTTACAGGAAAGGTCCTTTACTATATACGAAGGTTTTTTCAGCGCTGTTTTTTCATCAATATCGCTCGGCAAAATCTCAAAATCAAGTCCCCACTCTTTAAGAAGCGAAATTCTTCTGGGCGAAGCCGAAGCCAAAACTATTTTTCTGTTATTTTTACCCCGCATATTTTTTTATCCAGTTTAAATAATCTTTGCTTCCCGCGGTAATATCCGCCGCTATTATTTCGGGAACTTCATAAGGATGGACTTCTTTTATACATTTTTCTAATTTTGAAAACTTTGTTTTCACGGTTTTAATAATAAGCAAAAGTTCCTTAGCGCTTTCAATTTTGTCTTTCCACCAATAAAAAGAAGAAATGCCGCCCGTAATACCAACACAGGCGGCAATTTTATTTTCCAAAACAATATCTTTGATTTTATTAGCTGTTTTACGGTTGGGAACCGTGACAAATACAATTATATAGGGAGTTTTCATTTTAACTCAATAAATAAAGCAGAACGGCTTTCTGCGCGTGCAGTCTGTTTTCTGCCTGGGTAAATATGCTGTTTTCGTATTTATCCATAATGTCTGCGGTAATTTCTTCCCCTCTGACAGCCGGCAGACAATGCAAAACTATGCATTTTGACGAAGCTTTTCTCATCAATTCCAAATTTACCTGATAAGGAGCAAAAGCTTTTTTTCTCTTTTTTTCTTCGCTTTCTGCGCCCATTGAAGTCCAAACGTCAGTATATACTACATCAGCATTTTTAACTTCTTCTATATCGCTTGTAATCATTATCTGAGCGCCTGTTTCGGAAGTCCATTTTAAAGCTTTATTCAAAACTGATTTTTCAGGAGCAAAATCTTTAGGGCAAATAAGCGTAAAATCGAGTCCTAAAACCGCGGAAACAGCAAGTAGCGAATTCGCTACGTTATTGCTGTCGCCTATAAAAACAATTTTAATTTTCTTTAAAGCTTCTACTGTTTTTAATTTATAAAGCTCCATTATAGTCATTATATCAGCCAGAATCTGGCACGGATGTTCATAGTCCGTAAGTCCGTTTATTACCGGAACGGAAGAATATTTCGCAAATTCTTCAACATCGGAATGTTTAAAAGTCCTTACCATTAAACAGTCCAAATATCCGGACAACGCCAAAGCCGTATCGTGTATAGATTCGCCTCTTTTACGCTGCAAATCCTGCGCGTTAAGCAAAATTGGAGAGCCGCCCAGCTGAACCATAGCCGCGGCAAAAGACACCATAGTTCTTGTGGAAGGTTTTTCAAATATAAGCCCGATTGTTTTACCGCTTAAAACGGTCAATGCCTTTTTTTTGGCTTTTAGTTCTAAAGCTTTATTTAATAATGCTTTGATTTCTTTTGCCGAAAGGTCATAAATGGAAAGTAAATCTTTTTTTGCCATAATTCTGCCTGCTTTAAACAATTTTTATTTCTTAAATAATTTTATGTATTTTACCAAAAAGCTGAGTATGAAAGCAATTTTAACTGAAGAAGATGAGATCATTAGATACTGAGAAGTTGAGAAACAAACCCGAATATTTAGTGACAAAAAACGACAACAGCAATTCGCAACGCCGTTTTTTGTTATTTGTACTTTGTTAATTGTTATTTGATTTCATCTTCCATTCTTCTTTTGTCATTGAATATAATACATCGTCGTATACATTCCCGTCAAAAGATTTAAATGCCTCTTTAAGAGTGCCTTCATATCTGAATCCGCATTTTTTAATTACGCTCATTGAACGTTCGTTAAAAGTAAAATGGTTAATAGAAAGGAGCTCAAGCTTCATGGTTTCAAAAGCATATTTTATCGCAGCCAAAGAAGATTCGGTCGCATACCCTTTTCCCCAGAACTTCGAGTTAAACACATAGCCCAGATTACGCGCGTCATCATGCTGACGCTTTTTATCGGGATATAAAGCAGTAATGCCTATAAGTTTACCGCTTTCTTTTTCAATTACTGCCCAAGACTCATCTTTTTCAATAAACTCTTTAAGCCATTTTAAAGATTCTTCTTTGCTTTCATGCGGTTTCCAACCGGCATTTGGTCCGGTTTCAGGCTGGCTGCTGTATTCGTTATAATCGTCAAGATCGCTTTCCCTGAACGCTCTTAAAATAAGTCTTTCCGTTTCAATAGTATCCATTTTTACAGCCCTTTAAAACGAATATTTATTTTGACAAAGCAATGTATAAATCTTCCTGCTGTTTTACGGCGTAATTTATGTCAAATTCTTTGCCTATGGATTCTTTGGCAGATTTGCCCATTTCCAGCATAATACGTTCATTTTTCAATAAGTATATTATTTTTTCTGCGGTATAAGGAAAATCGTAAGGCTTTACTTTAAAGCCGGTTTTGCCTTCTTCTATTATTTCCTGAACGCCGTCAACAGCATTGGCTATTACGGGCTTTGAACAGCACATAGCTTCAAGAATAGTGCAAGGCAAGCCTTCCCAAAGTGAAGTCATTACAAATATGTCGCTTGCGTATAAAATGTCCGCTATGTCTTTTCTCCAGCCTAAAAGTATCACTTTATCCTTGAGGTTTAATGACGCAATAAGACTTTCCAATTCCGGACGCTGCTCGCCGTCTCCTGCTATCAAAAAAAACACGTTATCTATTTTATCAGCAACCATGCCGGCGGCTTTTATAAAATCTTTAAGGTTTTTTTGAGGTTTGAATGGTCCTATGGTTGAAACTATAAACGACTTTTGAGATTGCGGGTCAAGCCCGCAATGACGTGCTTGCGCGACTCTTTGCCCGCAATGACGAATCATGGATTCTCTGAAATTAACGTCAGGAGTATAATTTTTATAAAATTCAGTATCAATACCGGCTCTTATAAGAATAAATTTTATTTCCTTTGCTAATTTATAGCGCAGCCCTTTCTTTATATCCTCTTTGGATACGGCGATGAGCTTATCGGTTATCAAATTACAAAACTTTTCAATATACACGTAAACATACTTTACATACCATTTCTGCGTTTCATTAAAACCGTAACCGTGTATTGTATGTATTATGGTTTTTATTCCGGCAAGCTTAGCGGCAATTCTGCCGAGTATTCCGGCTTTTGAAGAATGTGTATGAACAACGTCAGGTTTTTCTCTTTTAAGAATTTTATATATTTGGAAAAGAGCTTTTAAATCTTTAACCGGAGACACTTCCCTTACAAAACTGTCTAGCTGCAAAAGCCTGAATTTTTCCGAGGCTTCTTTATCCAGAATTCCGCCCTTGCCCGTTATTATAAAATTTCCAAATTTCGTTTTATCTAAATGCTCCGCCGTATAAAGCGCGAGCTTTTGCGCTCCGCCTAACTCAAGTTTTGTGATAATATAACATACCTTTAACATTTGATTCCCTTTCGTCTTTTGTACTTTGTTCATTGTAAATTGTTAATTCTCTCTGCTGTTGCTTTTGCGTCTTTTATGTTTTTCTCTATGAAAGAATATTCCCAGGCGCCGTATCTGCCTATTGAAAAAATTCCGTTTTTATTTAAAAAGCTTTTTATCGTTTCAAGAGATTCAAAGCGATTTTTATCAAAAATTACATACGCATAAGGCATATCTATTATATTTACACCGGCTATTTCGTCATCTTTGCGTATAAAACCGGCTTTTATTAAATCTTTTATCACGTTTTCGCTGCTTTTGTATTTGCCGTCAGCGCTTGAAAATTCAACATAGAAACTGTAAGAATTTTTGGGAGCTGTCCCGCGGCTTACGTTTGAATACATCCCTATTCTGTAAAAAGGAAACTTATTTTCGGGAAGATATACCCAATGCCTGTTTTTTAAAACCACAGGTATTCCTTTTGAGGATTTGACGCCGATATTTACGCATCTTGTCTGCGTACATAAAAGTTTTGAAACAGCTTTTTTAACATTCGCGGGAACATTTGAAATCTGTTTTATAAGTTCCGGCAGCGGCTGGGTAGATATTATATTATCATACTTATACTGCCCGTTTTGCGTTTTTACAATTTTGTTTTTTATGTCTATTTTAGAAGTTTTTTCGTTCAGGTTAATTTTAACTTTTTCGGCAAGCCCGTCAATTAATGCCTGACAGCCTTTTTGTTTAGGATAATAAAAAACACTGTTATATCCGTAACTGACTTTATTTTTTGAGTACGCGGATTTAACTATACTTTGAGCATCGGGTTTAGGCACAAAAGCTCCGGACCATTCCGCCGTCATTTTTTTAAGATCAAAGCTCCATAGTTTTTGATTATAAGGTTTCATAAAATATTTAGTTATGCCTTTACCGAACATCGCTTCGCTCCAGTCGGCAAAAGGCATAGAGGTAGACGCTTCTATGTTTTTTCTTTTTAAAATTCCGTCCACGCATTCTTTTTTTGTTTTCTCGTCAAGATAATAGAGGTTTGCCTGAAAAGGATAAGGAATAAATTTGTCATGCAGATATATCGACGCGTTTCTGCTTATTTCGTCTATGCCGCCAGTAAGTTTCGCGACAAGTTTCTTAATTTTTTCATCTTTTATATGAATAAAATGCCCGGAACAGTCGAACGTAAAACCATTTTCATAAAAAGACGCGCACAAACCGCCCGCGTAAGGTTTCTGCTCAAGAATAGTATAAGGCTTTTTTAAAAAATACGCGGCGCTAAGACCGCTTATTCCCGCGCCTATTATTATTGTTTTTTTCATAAGTTTCTCGTAAGTTTGTCTTTCTGTTGTTGTTCGTCTTTTAAATCTGCCGGTTTGTTTGTTGCGTTGTTTTTAGTTGTCATTAGCTTTATTCTACTTTTACCGAAGCTAATTTAACGCTCGCAAACCACAAAGACGCAAGCACAAATAAAAATAACATTGCCGCGTACACAAAAGACACTTTGGTAAATAAAAACGCGCAAAAAGCCAAAAACGCGCAAACGCAGTAAGTTACAACAAGAATTTTTTTACGGGAAAAACCCATTTTTTCCATTCTTAAAGCATAATGATCTTTACTGCCCATAAGCGGCGATTTTCCTTTGCTGATTCTAAACAAGCTTACCAAGAAAGTTTCATAAATAGGAATAGCAAGTATCAAAAGCGGCGCGAATAAACCGATCTCGTTCATCCGCGTATATGATGTTCCCATAGCAAGACTGGCAAGAATAAAACCTATAAAAAGGCTTCCTGTATCGCCCATAAATATTTTTTTCGATTTTGACAAGTTATAAGGAATAAATCCGAGCAGAGCGCCCGCCAAAGCCGCGGCGCAAAAATTTACGTATATCATTTCGGTAGGCAGAGATATAAAAAGAAACGCGAAAGCGGCTATTGCGGCTATTCCGCTTGAGAGTCCGTCCATTATATCTATTATATTAAACGCGTTTGTAATGCCGACTACCCAGAAAATACTTACAACACACGACAGCCAGTAATGGGGTATAAAATTTATTCTTATGTCAAAACCAAAAACAACGATAGCGGCGGCGGCAATCTGAACTATAAGTTTTAATTTCGGTCCCAGCCCTTTGCGTACCGCGTCATCTATAAAACCGAGAAGCATAACAATAAGAGCCCCATACATAATTCCCCTGAGGCTTCTGAGAGTTCCAGATGGAAAATCCGCGATAACTCTTATTAAAAACAATGAAACAATCCAGCCGCAGGCTATGGCTATACCGCCGAGATAAGGCGTGCTTATTTTATGCGTTTTGATTTCGCTTATAGGTTTATCCAATATATTCAGCTTCCAAGCGAACGCTCTGCAAACAGGCGTGGCAAGCGCCGCGGCTAAAAGCGCGACGGCAAAAGAAATAAGGTAAAGAATCTGATCGCTCATTTTTTCATCCTTGTTTTATCTTTTATCTTCTTCAATTTTTGCGAATTTAAATAAATCCGCGAACGATAATTTTGTTTTAATAACACTTGCAAATCCTAAAGCAAAAATGACCATAAGCTGCAGAAAATGATATATCGCTATACACGCGAAAGCAGGATCCTTTCCTATTGCCAAGGCAGACATAGCCGTAACACCCATAAATTCAAAAGCGCCTATATATCCGGGAGCGGTAGGCAGAATCGCGCCTATGCCTATTATTATCACTACAAATATTCCGCCAAGAATTGATATATTTATTCCGCAGGAATACGCGATTATTACAAGAAACAGGCTTTCCGTTACCCATATAACAACAGATACAAGAAAAATTACCGAAAAGATTGCCGGTTTTGTAAGTACGGCAAGCCCGCCGGTAAATTTATTAAAAAGTTCTGTAACAAGATTCTTGATTTTCAGCGGCATAGGAAGACTTGATATAAGTTTCAAGGCTTTATTCTCATGTCTCGATATTAAAAACAATGTTAATAATCCAGAACCGAAGACAACTGCGCATATATAAAAAGATTTTTTTATAAATTCCGGAAACGGAAATGCAAACATAATGATAAAAAAGAACAGCACAAACATTATTATGTCCATCAGCCTTTCTATCACAATAGTGCCTAAAACGCTGCTTCTTGAAATATGCAAACGTTCACCCGTAACTTTAGCCCTTATCAATTCCCCGAGCCTTAGCGGAATTATATTGTTCATAAAATAGCCAAGCATGGTATAAGGAAAATTTTCTAAAACTTTAGTTTTTTTTATTGGAAGTATCAAAAAATAATACCTAATGCTTCGTAAAACGTAGGTAAAAGCATAAATCAGAATACCAGGTATAAAAAGCCAGTAATTAGCATTTTTTATAAGGTCAAATGAATTTTTAAAATCTATCTGCCTGAGAGTTAAATATATAAGAACCGCGCTAAACAGAAAGCCTAAAAGTATTTTTAAAATATGTTTACGAAACATTTTATATTTATTCTCCGATTAAGTTTTTACAAAAACTCGCCGTAAGCATTTTGATATATCCTGTTAAATCTGTCTGCTCTGATCGCTTTTTCTATATTTGCAAAAGCCGCTTCTTTATCGCCTTTAAAATGATACAGCCAGGCCAGCTGATAATAATATCTGCCGTTATATCTGTTAAGTTTTGAAGCGCGTTCCGCAAAACCTATGGCATTATATAAAAACACCAGATTATCGTTCTGCTGATACATCGCAAAATACGTATCGGCAAGCCTGCTTGAATATTCGGGATTTATCGCGTCATTTTGTATTGCGACAAAATAGGAATCCATCGCAACAACATATTTTTGCGCCGCGAAAAAAGAAAGACCGGTTTTATACTGTCTGTAAGCATACATAGGCTTTGCCGCGCAAAAAATTAAAGCCGCCAAAAGCGGAATAGTCACATATACGCTTAATTGTTTTACCCTTGGCTTTAAATCAATAACATCTAACGGATATGCCAAAAGAATAAAAAATACAACCAAATTTGTCAGATAGAACAAAGACGTTTCAAAAAAGTTAAACATCAAAACCGCGCAAACGGCAATTAACACGTTAAACGGCAAAACTTTTTCCTCGGTGTTTTTAAGCTTTTTTATTATGAAATAAAAGAAAACAAAAACAATGCAGAGAAAAAGCGTAAACCCGATGATTCCTGTTTCGGCAATAAGCTGCAAAAACATATTTCCCGCGGATGAAACGTCAAAGTTTTCCGTTGTAGAATAGAATAATGAAACATTTTCATAGTTGCCAAGTCCGACTCCGAAAATAGGATTGCTCTTTATTATATCCGCGGCAGTCTGCCATAAAGTAAATTTTACAGAGAAAAAAGAATTTTGAAAAAGTTTATATAAGAAGAATCCCGCGCCGGCTAAAAAAGGCGTTACGGTAAAAATTGCTCTATATTTTATGCTTTCCCTAGCGAAAAACAAAAATACCGCAAAAATAAGACATGCTATAAGCGCCGCCCAGTCGGATTTTGCCATAATCACTGCAAAAAATATCATAAACGACGTAAAATAATATATTTTTCTGTCCGAACGCCAAAACGCAAAAGACAACGGCAAAACGGCTACAAGAAAGCCCGAAACGCGCGTCATATATTTTGTAAGTGCGCCGGGTTCAGGATGCGCCGAAACAGCAAAATATGACGCAAAAAGATAAATAGTAAGCCACAAACCGATTAAAACAGGAATCAGCATAACGCTGCGTTTTTCATACTCATTCATGCAAGCAGACAAAAAATACGCGGAAACCGAAGCTGACAAAAGTAAAACGCCGAATCTCAAATTGTATTGAAAATCGGAAATATAATATAAAAACCCGGCAAATCCTAAAAATAAAAATACAGGCAAGTAAAATTTATCAAGATTACATTTGTATTTGACAAAAACCAGAAAAAATGTCGAAAAATACAAAAGAAAAACTCCGTAATAAATCCCTGGTGTCATCAAAAACTGGGAAAAAACGGATAAGATTAACCCTAACGCCAAAATAAGAACAAGATAATTAAATTTTTCGTTTTTGTTTTCCATTTAATACCCCGCAAGTCTGTATAAAATATTTGTTTCCAGGAGAAAAAACGCGTTAACGATTTCCCCGGGTTTAGGCAAAAATAAAACAATAAATGACGCTGCCGACAAAAAAGGACCGAACGGCATATAACCGCGTCTTTCCATTTTTTCAAAAATTAAAAGAAAAATCCCGACAATACTTCCCAAAACCGCCGCTATAAATATCGCAAGAAGCGCCTTATCCCAGCCTATAATAGCGCCTATACCTGCCATAAGCTTTACGTCTCCTCCGCCCATAGCTTCTTTTTTATACATAAACTGACCGAGCATACCTATTAAAAACAAAACCCCGCCGCCGGCAACAAGACCGCAAACAGAATTAATAACGCGTTCTAGATAATCATTCCCGAGCGTAGTGTTAAATACAGCAAACAAAAGCCCTAAAGAAGCCAGAATCAAAGGAAAAATATCGGGAATAATATGGTATTTTTTGTCTATACCCGATACAATCACCAGAAGAAAAGTCATAGCGCAAAATAAAAAGAACTGAAGGGAAAATTGATATTTATAAAACAGCAAAGCAAAAAGAGCGCCGGTTATTATTTCCACAAAAGGATACATAAACGAAATTTTCGCTTTACAATGACGACATTTACCGCCGAGAATTATAAAACTTAAAACTGGAATATTGTCATGACTGAAAATAGGATTTTTACATTGAACGCATGACGAACGGGGCTTGATAATTGACAGTTCCAAAGGCAGTCTGTATATGCATACATTGGCAAAACTGCCGAATATCAAACCTAAAAGAAAAGAACCTAATATGCCGTAAACAAACAATGTCATTATTATAACTCGTTCCAGACATTTCCTTTAGAATCTTTATGCGTACAATTTATCCAAATTTGACCCTTTACCCTGCCGTTCTCGTCTTCGGTATCATCAGCTTTATAAATCCACTCGCCGGTATCATTGCTTATTTCGGTTCCGCTTATAACGATTTTATTAGATTTAGGATGGTAAGAAGAACCGGAAGCCGCGGGAATTGAAGCAATATATTTTGCGTCTTTAGTAAGTTCTTCCGCTATATTCGCGTCAGGATAATTTCCTTCGTGGTCGCCGTAATACATAGCTATGGCGCTTCTTAAAGATCCCAAAGAAGCTTTTGTAGCATTTTCATTAGATTTTTTTAAAGTATCAGCCATTTTAGGAACGGCAATAATAGCCAAAAGAATTATAACCGCAACAGCTATGACAATCTCTATCGCGCTAAATCCGTCGTCTTTTTTGTTCATGATATGCCCTCTGTCTTTATTTATATAGCAAAACTAAATTTTTTTCTTATTAAATTCTGCGGCAACGCATTGAGGAACAAACTCGTCTACTTTCCCGCCCAAAGCAGCAATTTCTTTAACCATACTTGAAGAAAGAAAGGTATACGACTGATCAGGCATTAAAAAAACTGTTTCAATTTCTTTGTCTAATTTTCTGTTCATCAAAGCCATTTGGAATTCGTATTCAAAATCGGATAAAGCTCTTAAACCTCTTATAAGAATAAACGAATCAATCTTTTTAAGATAGTTTGCCAAAAGACCTGAAAAAGCAACAACTTTTACGTTTTTAAGTTTTGAAACGGATTTTTTTAAAAGTTCTACTCTTTTTTCAAGAGGAAACATATGATGTTTGTTTGCATTTTCGGTTACAGCGACTATTATTTCCGGAAAAAGATGCGATGCTCTTGTTATTATGTCCAAATGACCGTTTGTCGGAGGGTCAAAACTGCCGGGATAAACAGCTGAAATTTTTTTATTCATAGTTCAAAAATACTATCAAATTTCAACGAAAAAGACAAATAACAATTTACAAATAATAATTGTCGCACGCGGCTATGCCGCGCTTATATAAAATACGCGCAAAGTGCGCCCAATAATTATTCATTGTTCATTGTTAATTATTAATTGCTGTTACCCGACTTTTATAAATTCTGTTTTTTTGGCAAAGCGCTGGTTGATCAACTGTTTTAATACTGCATTTTCTTTTTTGGAAAGTTTAGGGTCGGTTTCTACCAGCTGCCTTGCATGATTTTTCGCAAATTCTATTATATCAACATCTCTAATCAAATCCCCTGCTTTAAATTCGGGAAATCCGTGCTGGACTGTTCCCATAAGTTCTCCGGGACCTCTCATTCTAAGATCTTCTTCGGCAATTTCAAAACCATTGTTTGTTTTTGTCATTATATCAAGCCTTCTGCGCGCATTTTCACTTTTTGCGAGTCCTACAAGAAAACAGTATGACTGTTTTTGTCCGCGACCGACCCTTCCCCTTAACTGATGTAAAGCAGAAAGTCCGAATCTGTCCGCGTGCTGTATTATAATTACAGAAGCATTAGGAACATCTATTCCAACCTCTATAACCGTTGTGGCTATCAGAACATCAAAACCTTTGTTTTTAAACGATTTCATTATTTCATTTTTTTCAGACGGTTTCATTTTACCGTGCAAAAGACCGACTTTAAAATCTTTAAAAACAGTATGCGAAAGTTTTTCAGCTTCTGCAACTGCGGATTTTAGCTCAACTTTGTCGGATTCGTCTATAAGAGGATAAACTATATATGCCTGACCGCCGTTTTTCAGTTCGGCAATAGTCTTATTATATGCTCCGCTTTCGGAAATGTAATAAGTTTTTATAGGTATTCTGCCCGGCGGCAGTTCGTCAATAACAGTCATATCCATTTCGCCGTAAACCGTCATACTCAAAGCCCTTGGTATGGGCGTCGCGGTCATCATTAAAATATCCGGCGTCTGGGCTTTATCTAAAGCAGCGAACTTCTGCATAACTCCGAATCTGTGCTGTTCATCTACAACTATCAGAGAAAGATTTTTGAATTTTACCCTGTCTTCTATTAAAGCATGCGTTCCGATTGCGATTTTCGTCTCACCGCTTTCTATATCCGCAAGTATTTTAACCGCTTCACTTTTCTTTTTTAACGAAGAAGAAGTAACCAGAGATACTTTTACGTCAAGCCCGCTTAACATATTTGATATTGTAAGAAAATGCTGTTCGGCAAGAATTTCCGTAGGAGCGGCTATCATTGTTTGATACCCGTTTTCAACCGCAAATAAAATCGCGCTTAAAGCCGCGACGGTTTTACCCGAACCTACATCGCCCATAAGCATTCTGTTCATCGGATAAATGTTTTGCATGTCGGCAAAAATTTCGTTTATTGCTTTTTTTTGCGCGTGCGTAAATTCGAAAGTTAGGTTGTTTTTAAAAGGCGTTAAAAGATTTTTTTTAATTTCGTATTTTTGCGTTTTGGGTGATTTTTTATTTTTATTTCTCGTAATGGCAAGAGCCGATTCCAAAACAAAAAATTCTTGAAGCGCAAAAGAACGTCTCGCTGTTTCACGTTCTTCAAAACTTCCGGGATAGTGGATTTTTTTTAAAGACTGCCAAGCCGGCATTTTCGGCACGCCGTCAAAATCCGGTATTAAAGAAGATATGTCCGGATATAAATTCGCGGAAGAATCTAAAACTGTTTTGACGGTTTCCCTTGCAACTTTCTGCGTTATTCCTTCGGTAAGCGCGTAAACAGGCATTATTCTGTTAAAAAACAAAGGCTTGTCATTTATGTTTTGGACAATTTCATAATCGCTTACCAAAATATATCTCGCGCCGAATTCAGCTTTGGTTTCACCGCATATATAAGCGTAAAATCCGCGTTGAAAAGCATTTTTTAATGACGAAAAAATGTCTATTTTGGAATAAGGATTTTTCTTTCTGAAAAAACGCGCATACCCCATACCGGAATCGTCAAGAATTTCAACGTCTAACACGCTAAGCCCGCCATAAAAACTTTTCTGAAATGATTTTCCTATTTTTGCGAAAACACAAGAGTGGGGTTGTTTGTAGGATTCAACTATTTGAACGATCTTACTTCTGTCCTGATAATCAGCCGGAAAAAACGTTAGCAGGTCGCCGGCGTTTTTTATGCCTAGTTTGGCAAAATGCTGCGCGCGTTTAGGACCTATGCCTTTTATATACTGAATCTCACTGTCAAGATTTATCATAAAGCTATTTTTATTTTGAAGGATAAAATATTTTAAGCAGATTTCTGTTGATTCTTGTAATCTTTGGTATAAAACCTGCATTATGCTTCATAGCGAATAAAAAAAGATTGTTTTTTATTTTAAATATTTTCGAACGGTTTTCAGACAGTAACTCTTTAGGGAGCAATAGAGCGGAACTTTCTTTTATATGAACAAAAAGGTCTTTAAGTTCTTTTACGGACAATCTCGATGCGAGCCCGGTATTCCATTTATTAAAATATCCGACTAATATATCCGAAGCCGGAACGCATACGGCGGCAACAATGTCTTTATGAGGTATATTTCTTTTATCAAGCTCGGCGCGAAGCTCCGCTAACCCTTTAATCATTCCAAGAACCATCGGGAATAATTTTTTTGTAAAAGAATTTTTGGAATCAGTCCTATAATAATATGCGGCGTCTTTTTCATAAGCAATTTTTCGGGCATACACAAAAGAAAGCATTGTAAAAGCCAAATCCTCCGAAGCCCTTAGAGAATCAAAAAAAGTAATATTATTCTCGCTTAAAAAAGACCTTTTTATAATACGGCCCCAAATCACTACAGCATGGAGATAAGTTTTATTCAGAACTTCTTTTCTGTTTTCCGGGGTTATAAGCAAATTATCGCCGTTATAATCCCATACTTTGTAAAAAATTTCTTTACCGGAATCTCTGCGATTATATCTTGAAGAAAAAACCACGTCGTAATCTCCGCCTTCTGCTTTAAGATACAATTTTTCAAGATATTCGGGATTTATAGAATCGTCGCTGTCGATAAAGGCGACATATTTTCCCGAAGCGGCTTTTAAAGACCGGCTTCTTGATTCAGCTATTGTATTTACTTTATCGCTTGGCAAATACTTAATTTCAATTTGAGGGTACTTTTTTATGTAGTCTTTTATAATATCCGAAGTAGAATCTGTCGATGCGGAATCAACAATAATAATTTCAATATCTTTAAGCGTCTGGCTTAAAACCGAATCCAAAGATTCTTTAATATGCCTTCCTGCGTTATATACGGAAATAAGAACTGATACTTTTTTCATTTCTGAACCTTAAAAATGTCTATCCTCTGTGATTTTTAAACTGCATATTGTAAAGAGTCGCGTAATATCCGTTTAAAGCAAGCAATTCAGCGTGAGTTCCCTGCTCTACTATTTTTCCTGAATCAAATACGCATATTTTATTAGCGTTAATTATAGTGGACAAGCGGTGGGCTATCACAATCGACGTTCTGCCTTTCATAAGTTTTTCAAGCCCTTCCTGTACCATTCTTTCGGATTTGGTATCTAAAGAACTCGTAGCTTCGTCAAGAAGAAGAATAGGAGCGTTTTTAAGCATGGCGCGCGCTATGGAAACCATCTGCTTTTGACCGCCGGAAAGATTCCCGCCGCGTTCGCCGACCACGGTTTTATATCCGTCTTTCTGCTTCGTTATAAAATTATCAGCGGCGGCATTTTTAGCGGCGGCTACGGCTTCTTCATCTGTCGCCTGCTGATTTCCCATTTTAATATTGTTTTCTATAGTATCGTCAAAAAGGACTACGTCCTGCGAAACAAAAGCTATTTTGCTTCTTAAAGATTGCAAAGTAACATCCCTGATGTCCTGTCCGTCTATTTCAACAGACCCCGATTTAACATCGTAAAATCTCAATAATAAATTTATGATGGTAGATTTTCCTGAACCCGCGGCGCCGACAATAGCCACAGTCTCGCCCTCATTTATATTCATTGAAATTCCGTGCAATACATCAAGTTCAGGATTATATCCGAATACTACATCTTTAATTTTTATTGATCCGCGCTTTACTTCCAGTTCACCCGCGCCGGGTTTATTCTTTATACCGGGCTGCTTATCCATAACGGTAAAAATACGTTCTACAGCGATTACTCCCATCTGAACAGTCATATTAAAACCCGACAAAGATTTAAGAGGCTTATAAGCCGCTACTATGGCAACCAAAAATACTATAAACGAACCGGGCGTCAAAGTTCCGTTCATAATTTTAATTCCGCCGATAACAAGAGTTGCGGCAGCGGCAATTCCCCCGAAAAACTCCATAAGAGGGCTTAAAATATTATTGTTTCTCGCCATTTTCATCTGAATCGCGGCTATGGCGTCGGCATTCTTTTTGACTTTTACGGTTTCCGATCCTTCAAGATTATAAGATTTTAATATTTTTACGCCTTGAAAAGCCTGCATCAGCGTGCTGTACAAAGACGCAAAAGACAGCTGCTGCCCGGCAAATATTTTCTTTATTTTTTTCCCGTAATAAACTATAGGATAAAACGCTACCGGCAAAATAAAAAATGTAATGGCAGCCATCTCAAAATTTACCCAAAACATCACAACAACCAAGGCAACCACCGTGCAAACGTCTTTCACCAGAGAAGTAAGCCCTTTAACGACGGCTTCTCTTACCATATTTATGTCATTAATAAAATGAGTTATTAAAGCTCCGGAATTATTATAATGGAAGAAATCCATATCCTGCGCTATAACTTTTTCAAAAAGATCTCCCTGAAGATTTCTTGTGAAATTCACGCCTACTTTAGTCATTGTTACCGACTGAATATAATTCGCTAACCCTTTCACTGCGAATATAATAATTATCTTTATGGAAATTACCCAAAGAACCTCTCTGCTTTTATCTATAAATACTTCATCAAACACCGGTTTAAGAAGCTTTACCGAATAAGCTTCAAGCGCTCCGAAAAGAAGCATAAAGACCATGGAAATAATAACAAGTTTCCACTGCGGCAGAATATAAGCAACCCACACTCTCTTCATCTTTGAAAAATATTTTAAAGAGAGAACGTCTTTTACTTTGGCAATGATATTTTTTATTTTATTAAACATTTCCGCATATTTTATAATAAAATTTACATATTTGCAAAAATAAATAAAATATTATATACTTTGCGAGTCGTTTACAGATTACGGAGGAAAAAAATGTCTTACAAATGCGTCGTTTGCGGAAAAGGTTCATCGTCGGGAAACACAATAAGCCACTCTAATAAAGCTTCCAAAAGACTCTTTAGACCAAATCTTCAGAGTTTGAATATAGTTTTAGAAGGCAAAAAGACCCGCGAATATGTTTGCACTTCATGCATAAAGTCAAACAAAGTAAAAAAAGCGATATAATTTTTTTCACTTATAAAAAAACGGCGTTCCATTAAAGGGACGCCGTTTTTTTATTTTATTAGTATTTGCATTCGTAATTCGTAATTGTCGTTTAAGACTACCATTTAATCTTACTTATTCTTTCCAAAGCTTCTTTTATTCTGGGAACTCCTACTGTCAATGCAAATCTCACATAACCTTCTCCGCTTTTTCCCATACCGTTGCCGGGAGTACATACTATCGCCGCTTCATCCAATAATTTCCCGACTATATCAGAAGAAGTATATCCTTTAGGTACTTTTGCCCAGACATAAAAAGTCGCCTGAGGAACTTTTACGTCCCAGCCTAGCTTTTGTAATCCGTCAACTAAAACATCCCTGCGCGCTTTGTATATTTCTCTGGCGTCTTCAACGCATTTTTGAGATGATGTTAAAGCGGTGATTGCCGCTTCCTGAACTGCCTGAAAAGCGCCGGAATCATAATTATCTTTAACTTTGGCGATTCCCGCGACAACATCTTTATTTCCGCAAACCCAGGCTATACGCCAGCCTGTCATATTATAAGTTTTTGAAAGAGAATGAAATTCAACACCGACTTCTTTCGCTCCTTCAATTTCTAAAAAACTTAACGGCTTTTCCCCGTAATAAACTTCAGAATACGCCGCGTCCGCAGCTACAATAATATTATTTTTCTTTGCAAATTCTATAAGTTTTACATAAAATTCTTTAGGAGCAACCGCTGCAGTCGGGTTGTTCGGATAATTTACAAAAATCAACTTAGCTTTTTTAAGTATATCGGCGGGTATCGCGTCTAAATCCGGCAAATAATTATTTTCTTCAAGAAGCGGCATAAAATAAGGAATGCCGTCTGAAAAAATAGTTCCGGTATTATAAACGGGATAGCCGGGTTCAGGCACCAAAACAACATCGCCGGGGTTTATAAAACCCAAATGAATATGACCTATACCTTCTTTAGAACCTATCAAAGCGCATACTTCGTTGTCCGGATTAAGTTCAACATTAAACCTTTCTTTATACCAGCCTGAAACTGCTTTTCTGAATGAAATGAGACCCGCGCCAAAAGGGTACTGATGGTTGGCAGGTTTTGCAACCGCTTCCTGCATGGATTTTACAATATGTTCGGGAGTAGGCAAATCAGGATCGCCTACGCCTAAAGAAATTATATCCGCGCCTTTTTCAATAGCGGCTTTTTTCTTTTTGTCTATTTCGATAAAAAGGTACGGCGGAAGTTTCTTTAATTTTTCATTGTAACGGATTTCCATTGCTCTCCCCTTAACATTTAATAATTAATTATATTTCGGTATCATCCCTTGCCGTCATTCTGCGCAAAGTCGCAGAATCTATGAATTTTATAGACCCTGCAACTTCGTGCAGGGTGACAACCTGAGGCAACTGGATAATTCCGTTAATTTTTATTTAAGTTCCAAAACATCCTGCATGTCATAAAGCCCGGGCTTTTTTCCGGCAAGCCATTTAGCGGCGCGTACTGAGCCCGCGGCAAAAGTATCGCGCGACTGCGCCCTGTGCGTAAGCTCAAGCCTTTCGCCCATACCTATATAATAGACTGTATGTTCGCCGACAATGTCTCCGCCTCGTACAGACATCACGCCTATTTCTTCTTTTGTCCTTTCGCCTATTATTCCTTCTCTTCCGTAAATTCCGACATCTTTCATATTTTTGCCGACCGCTTCGGCAGCGACATCCGCAAGTTTTACGGCAGTGCCTGAAGGAGCGTCTTTCTTTTTATTATGATGAAGCTCTACTATTTCAATATCGTAACCTTTCATTTTTTTTGCCGCTTCTTCCACAAGTTTAAACAAAACGTTTACGCCTATGGACATATTCGGCGAAAAAACTACCGGAATGAATTTTGAAACTTCGGCTATTTTATCTTTTTGTTCCTGACTAAAACCTGTGGTGCCTATAACAACAGCAACATTATGTTTTTTTGCAAACTCTAAATTTTTTAAAGTACTCTCAGGATTGGTAAAATCTATAATCACGTCGGTTTTCTGCAAAATTTTTTCAATTTCCGAAGCTTTGGTTATAACAGGAACGCCTGTTCCCAAAGCAGGGCTTTCATCATATTCAACCGCGCCGGCTATTTTTATATTTTCATCGGACTTGGCTATTCTAAGTATTGCCTGCCCCATTCTTCCGGCAGCTCCGCATACTGTTATTCTCATTTGTTCTCCAATTTGTCACACTGCGCAAAGTCGCAGGGTCTATGAATTTATAGATTCTGCGAGAGGCATAGCCTCCGCAGAATGACATACTTTATTTGTCTTTAAATCAGTCCGAAATCTTTCATCGCTTTTTCAAGTTTTGTTTTATTTGATTCTTCCATTTCGCACATCGGCATTCTCAATTCAGAACCGCACATCCCGAGAATTGAAGCAGCCGTCTTAACCGGTATCGGATTAGTTTCTAAAAACATAGACTTTACCAAAGGCAAAAGCTTATAGTGTATTCTTTGCGCTTCTTTTATATTTCCGCTTTCAAAAGCTCTTACCAAAGCCACTACTTCCCCGGGAACAATATTTGATAAAACCGATATCACACCGCAGCCGCCTATTGAAAGCAACGGAAGCGTAAGCGCGTCATCTCCGGAAAGAAGTTCTATTTCGGGAACAGCGGATTTTACCGCGCTCATCTGGTCAAGCGATCCCGACGCTTCTTTTACTCCTATAATATTTCTGCAGTCTTTGCACAGCTTAGCGACAGTCGCGGTTTCTATATTTACGGCAGTTCTGCCCGCAATATTATAAAGCACTATCGGAATATCTATAGTATCGGCAATTTTCTTAAAGTGAAGATACAAACCTTTTTGCGTAGGCTTATTGTAATAAGGCGAAACTATCAAAGCGCCGTCACAGCCGACTTTTTTAGCAAAGCTTGTAAAACGCAGAGCTTCGTCGGTAGAGTTTGAGCCGGTACCGGCAAGAACTTTCATTTTGCCTTTTGCCGCTTTAACGGCAAATTCTATAACGACTTCGTGCTCTTCATGAGACAATGTAGGCGATTCGCCGGTAGTACCGCAAGGCAAAATCCCGTCAACACCGTGTTTTGCCTGATTTTCAATTATCGCGCCAAACGAGTCATAGTCAACTTTTTCATTTTTAAAAGGCGTAATCAACGCCGTATAAACACCCTTAAACATACTTCCCCCATTTAACGACAATTAATAATGAATAATTAATAATTTATGAACGACTCTGCCACAGTATTTAATTGCGCACTTAGTGCGCTCAATAATTATTATTTGCTAATTGTTATTTATTAATTTGTCTCTTTATATTTTTACTGTTCCTTTAAATGCTATTACTGCAGGTCCTTCCAAAACCACATCAGTTATTTTGTCGTTTTCATTTTTAAACGCTACGGAAAGTTTGTCTCCGCCTCTGGCAATAACTTTAACCGGAGATTCAGTAAAACCTTTAAGTCCCGATATTATCGCTGAAGCCGTAATGCCGGTTCCGCAGGCAAGAGTTTCTCCCTCTACGCCTCTTTCATAAGTACGGACTAAAATCGTATTATTTTCTAGTATCTGAACAAAATTTACGTTTGTCCCCGCAGGTTCAAATTCTTTATGGTTTCTTATCGCTCTTCCGTACTTAAAAACATCAATTTTTGCAATATCTCCAACAAAAATAACAGAATGAGGAACGCCGGTATTTATAAAATCAATATCAAACTTTTGCCCGGCAGCTTCAATTTTAATATCACGTTTTAAATCTTTAGGCTCATATAAATCAAGCTTAACCCTGCTTTCAGGCATAATTTCCGCGCTAATAAATCCTGCGTCGGTTTCAAAAATCATTTTTTCTTTTGCCGCACCGATTTCATACGCAAACATCGCTATAGAACGACCGCCGTTTCCGCACATAGAAGCATGCGAACCGTCGGAATTAAAATATTTCATTTTAAAATCTTTATTTTCGCTTTTTTCAAGAAAAATAATACCGTCCGCGCCGACAGAATATTTTCTGTCGCACAGTTTTATTGCAAGACTTTCATAATCTTTTTTATTTATTATATTTTCGCGGTTATCGACAAGAACAAAATCGTTTCCGGCCGCGGTAAGTTTTGAAAAATTTATTTCCATTTCAACCTCGTATATTCTCTGTCATTGCGAGGAGTAAACAATGTTTCCGACGAAGCAATCCATTTTTTAAAACGACAACGTGGATTGCCGCGCTTCGCTCGCAATGACGGCAAAAGCATTAAATCTCATTTAACAACAAATCCGTATATGAAGATCTTCTTCTTATAAGTTCCATTTTAGAACCATCAACCAATATTTCGGGAAGAAGTCTTCTCGAATTATATTCCGATGACATCGCCGCTCCGTAAGCGCCGGCGTCTTTTATAAGCAAATATTCGCCCTGTTCTAAAACAGGCAGCTGCCTGTCTTTACCCATAAAATCGGAACTTTCGCAAATAGGACCGACAACATCCGTTTTAACGGTTTTCTTTTTACTTTTGTTCACGGGAATTATATCGTGATAAGACCCGTATAAAGCAGGTCTTATTAAATCGTTCATTCCGGCGTCGGTTATAAGAAAACTTTTTCCGCCGGATTTTTTTCTGTAAATAACTTTTGCGATAAGATGCCCGGCGTTTGCGCTGATAGAACGCCCCGGCTCAAAAATAAATTTTTTATCTTTATCAAAAACCGGAAAAATCCCGGATAAAAGCTGTTTAGGGGTATTGGCTTTGTCGGATTTTGCATATTCTATTCCAAGACCGCCGCCGCAGTTAATATACTCAAGTTTTATGCCGTTTTTTTCTATTTCATCAACTATTTTTTTAGCTTTTTTAGCGGCAAGTTCAAACGGAGCAACATCCAAAATCTGCGAACCTATGTGGTAATGAATACCCGCCAAAATTATATTTTTCATCTTTTTGGCAGCCAAATACGCTTTTACGGCTTCTTCATAAGGAATACCGAACTTAGTTCCCTTTTTACCCGTAACAACATAAGAATGCGTATCCGGATCAACATTCGGATTAATTCTGAAAGCAATTTTAGCTTTGGTTTTAAGCTTGCCGGCTATTTTGTCTATTGCAACAAGTTCTTCAAAAGATTCCACATTAAACATCAAAATTTTATTTTTAAGCGCGTATTCTATTTCTTCGCTTGTTTTGCCTACACCCGCGTAAACTATTTTTGAAGGGTCAAACCCTGCTTGAAGGCATCTGAATATTTCCCCGCCGGAAGTTGTATCCGCGCCGGCTCCAAGTTTTGAAAGAACGCTTAAAATCCGCCCGCTTGAATTTGTTTTACAGGCAAAACATATCAGCCCTTCTTTGTTTCCCAAGGCATCTTTATAAGCTAAAAAATTATAGGTAAGCTGCTTTTTTGAATAAACAAAAGCGGCCGTGCCAAACTTTTTCGCAATATTTTCCAATCTTACGTTTTCAATATATAAATCATTCTTAATATAATGCAGCATCTATACTCCCTTTTTTAACAATGTTATCATATAGCGTATATGGTGTCAAAACTGACAAAAGCAAGTCGTGCTTCCGATCTTTTGTCATACCGACGAAAGTCGGTACCCACGCGCTTGACCCACATTACGTTTTAAGGTTAACGTGGATTCCGTTTTTCAACGGAATGACAAACAATACATATTTAAAGCTCGTTTACGCCTGGAACATTTTTTTCTTTTATAAGATTTATAAAATCATCTATTTTAATAGCTCCCAAGTCTTTGTTCCCTCTTGCTCTTACCGCCACTGCGCCCGCTTCTTTTTCTTTATTTCCTACAACCGCTATATAAGGTACTTTTTGCATCGCGTTTTCTCTGATTTTATGACCGATTTTTTCGTTTCTATCGTCAAAAACAGTCCTTATACCTAAGCTTTTCAATTTGGCAAGCAATTCTTTGCAGTATTCGCTTTGCTCATCATTGATATTAGCGACAACAACCTGTACGGGTGAAAGCCACAACGGAAGAGCGCCGGAATACTGTTCAAGAAGAACGCCTATAAATCTTTCAAGCGAACCCATCAAAGCTCTGTGAATCATATAAGGTCTTGCTTTCTTTCCGGAAGATTCAATGTAAGAAATATCAAATCTTTCAGGCAGATTAAAATCAAACTGTATAGTAGAACACTGCCATAGCCTGCCTATGGCGTCTTTTATTTTTATGTCTATTTTGGGACCGTAAAAAGCTCCGCCGCCTTCGTCAACTTCATATTCATAGCCCGTTTTTTTCAAAGCGTTTTCTATAGACTTTTGCGCATTATCCCAGTCCGCAATCTCTCCGACATATTTTTTTTCGGGTCTTGTGGCAAGATAAATTTTATAATCGCTAAAACCGAAAGTTTTAAGCATATTTACTGCCATATTAAAAATAGTAAGCATTTCTTCTTCAAGCTGCTCCGGCGAAACTATTACGTGCCCGTCATCCTGGGTAAATCCTCTTACGCGTAAAAGACCGTGCAAAACGCCGGACTTTTCATATCTGTAAACCGTGCCGAGCTCGGCGTATCTTATCGGAAGATCCCTGTAAGAATGAAGTTTCCTTTTATAAACCATCAAATGCATGGGACAGTTCATCGGTTTCGCGCGAAAAGGCTTGCCTTCTATATCCATAGACGCATACATATTTTCGGAATAAGTCTGCAAATGACCGCTTATATCGAAAAGTTCTTCGCTTGCTATATGCGGCGTAAGCAGAAGCTCATAGCCGTTATTAAGATGAAACTGTTTCCAGTAATTTTCAATTACGTCTCTTAAAATAGCTCCTTTAGGGTGCCATAAAACAAGACCGCCGCCGACAGAATCGTGAATGCTGAAAAGATCCAAATCTTTTCCGAGCTTCCTGTGATCTCTTTTTTGTATTTCTTCAAGTTTTTTCAAATAATCGTCCAGCTCTTCTTTTGTAAAAAAAGCCGTACCGTAAATTCTTTGCAGCATCTCTCTTGACGAATCGCCTCTCCAATACGCGCCAGCTAAAGAAAGAAGTTTAAAATTTTGGACTTCTCCCGTAGAACTTACATGAGGACCTTTGCAAAGATCTGTAAAATCTCCTGATTTATAAATATTTACATTATCATCCTCAATTTCGGAAGCGATTTCAGCTTTATACTTTTCGCCTTTCGCGTTAAAATCTTTTACCGCATCTTCTTTTGGCATTGAAGAACACACAAATGAATGATTTTCTTTTATAATCTCTTTCATTTTTTCTTCTATTTTTATCAAATCTTCAGGTGTAAACGGTTCCGGTCTGTAAAAATCGTAATAAAAGCCTTCCTCTATGGAGGGACCTATTGCAACTTTTGTTCCGGGAAAAAGCTCGAGAACCGCCGCTGCCATAACATGAGCCGCCGAATGTCTTAAAGTATCTAATGATTTTTGTTCTTTCATTTTTTTATCCTGTTCAATTTATCTAAAATTATACGTCAATTTTGTTATTATACAACATTTTTAGTCGGAATTCTTTAATACCGCTCTAACATCTATTGCTTTGCAACCGTCGCATTATATCCGGCATCTTGAAATGCTTTTATTATCTCCGGATTTTCACATTTATTTAAATGCGCATAAAACACTAAATTATTTTCATCAACATTTCTTATTGCTCCTTTTGCAAGAAGCATTTTAATGACATCTAAATTTTCTTTTAGCAGCGCATAAAACAAGATATTTGAATCAGCATTCACATCTGCACCTTCATTAATTAACGTTTCGACAAATACAACATTTCCTGCCGATACCGCAAAACTTAGAGGAGTCATAGTAGGGTTTACATTATAATCTGCTTTTGCGTTAATATCCGAACCTGCCGCAATCAGCTTGTCTAATATTTTAGTATCTTTTCCAGAAAAAGCATACATATGAAGAGCAGTAATTTTTCCGGCTTTTGATTTAACTGTTACATCTGCGCCTTTATCAATTAGTCTTTCCACAAACTCATCCTTTCCTAAAGATGCCGCATAAATAAGAGGAGTCATATTATCACTTGTCTTTACATTAATGTCTGCTCCGGCAAAAATCAACTTATCCAATATTTTAATATCTTTTCCTCCCTCGGCATATATGTGAAGAATAGTAGTTTTTTTGTCAAACCAGTTAAATGTCATAGTTACATCTGCACCGTTATCTATAAGCATTTCAAAAATTTTTGGATTCTTATTACCTATGGCACATAATAAAGCCGTAAAATCTTTTTCTGTTCTAAAGTTTATATCAGCCCCGGCAGATAATAATATATTTATTGCTTCGGGATTTTCGTTATCCAAAGAAGCTAGAATCAAAGCAGTCATTGTTTCATCCTCGATTTTTCCAATAGCATTTACATTTGCGCCTGCCTTAATAAGAAATTTAATAATATCAATATTATCTCTAGTAGCGGCAATCATCAAAGGATACATAAAATCTTCGTATTGTTCGATTTTGGAATTTACACCTGCGCGGTTATTAATCAGAGCAGCTGTAATATCAGTACGAGCATTATTATCCTTAATTGCCCGAATTAAAGCAGTAGCACCCTTATTATCTTTTGCTTCAATATCTGCTCCTTTCAATACAAGAACATCAATAATTTTTGGATTAGACACATATTTTGCTGCATAAATAAGCAACGTTTCTCCTTCTCTGTTTTTAGTATTTACATTACCTATATTTATTTTATTTTGAATTTCTTCAATATTTCCATTGTCTATTACGTCAAATAAATCATTTTCGTCAGAAAATGAATAAACGGATATTAACATCAATAAGGCTAATACAACAAGCATGGCTGATATATACTTTGATATCTTCATAATTCCTCTAATTCATTTTAAAAACTTTTTCTTATACGATATCCGTTTAGATTTTGGTATTTCTTAATGATCTATACTGTTTTTACGCATCTTATTAAGGGCTATTTTTGCCTTTTGGTGATTGGGATTTAATCTAAGCGTAAGTTCCCATGTGCGCTCCGCTTCAAAATAACGGCCTTGGGCATAAAGTATAAGACCCTCATTATACTTTTTGTCCGCGCTCTCTTCGTCTATTTCCCGCGGCGCCTCTTCACGCTTTTCATCTTGGACTTTCGGCTCCGTAACTTCAATCTTTATTGTTTTTGAAAGTTCCAAAACAGATTGATTTATATATTGTTTCGCTTTAGCGTAATATTCAACTGACTTTGAAAAATTGTTGTCGCTTACAAATTTCTGGAGTTTTTCCATGGTTTTAATGCAACTGACCCATTTTGCAGCATTATAACTTACTATGCCGGACTGTAAAATTTCTTCCGCTTCGGCAGTAAGTTCCGCTTCGCGTTTTTTCATCTGCTCAAGCTTTAAGGCATTATCAATTCTGTTTTTATATTCGTTTATTTCTTCGTTTCCGCCGTTAAAATGAATAAATTTATTCCACTCGTTTAAAGCTTCTTTGTATTCGGCATTATAATAGAAACTGTAAGCTCTGGCATAAGTAAGTTTTGCAAAATCAAGTTCATCGTTTGAATACGCGGTTTTACGCATATCATCATTAATTTTTGTATAAAAATGCATAGGGGACTCAAAAGACGGGTAAGAAAGTACTATTGCGCTAAGCATATCCGTTGCTCTTAAATATTCTTTTTTATCATAAAACTTTTTGGCTTCCTTAAAGCGTTTTTCTGCCTCGTTCAAAGTTATTTTTTCTTTACTCAAAGCCTCTTTGGCTTCTTTTGCAAGTTCGGGATTTTTTACTTTTCCCCATCTGAAAGTCAAACCAAACCTGTTTACCAAATCAACCGACCCGAAATCCGCAGAATAATCAAACGTAATAAAATAGAAATCTACCCCAAAGCCAAAAGTAAAATGCCCGGGGTAATATCCTGCCCTAACGCTATATTTATCCGCAATAGTATAAGAAGCGCCCGCGTAAATATCTAAAAACTCGTCTTCGTATCTTAAATCGGCGTAAAGACTTACGGAATCCTGCGATTGAAATCTGTAATAAACCGGAATGGTAATTGCGGAACTTAATTTATAAATTGCAGGAATTTCATCGACTTCGGAATCCATTTTTACTTCGCCCGAAACAAAATTCTGCGCGGAAAAACCCAATTTTATTTTTGACAAATTACTAAAAATTTCAGGACCGGCAAAAAATTTCGAAACGCCCGCGTCAACCGCGAAAGTTCCGGTTTTATTAAGATAAAAATCATAATAAAGGTATTTAACGCTCAAGCCGTAAGCAAGATCCAAAGAATCTATATACCCCGCACCGGACAAAACATAATTCCACGTGTTTATTGATATCTCATCTTTCAAATGATAAATATCATCCCTTATTTCAATATTACCGCTGGATAAATTAGAAGCGGAAAGACCTATAAAATAATTGCCGCCCAAAGATATAACCGCTGAACCGGCGTTATACCCGCTGCCCTCATGCAGATTGAATCTTGAAATATTTACCGCGTTTTCCTGAAAAAACGCCATAGCGGACGGATTATATTGTATTATTGATGGGTCTTTATATCCGGAAAAAACAGTTTCGCCCGCGCCGAAAGAAGCGACTCCCGGACCATGCGACAAAAAGTGTTTTCTTCTGCCGGACGCGCCGAAAGAAAACTGGGTAGTTAGAATTAAAACAAAAATAAGGATTATTCTTATTTTACTAAAGGTATTTTGCATTTATTTTGAGTATTAAATTATTTAATTTACGAATGGTTAATGTTATCAAAATCACGGAGAAAAATCAAAAAACTGCAGAAGATGAGATGATTAGATGCTGAGAAGTTGAGTAACGACACTGTCAGGACTTGCAAAGCAAAGGGATGAAATACTGCCATTGTTGTCATTTGACCACAACGTTGCCGCTATTTCGCTTTAAAATTGCCGTATACTATTTATCTAACTCGTTTAATTTACTTTGTACATTTGCTATTCTATTATCAATTTCTCTAATAAATTCAATCGCTTCTTTATCTCCGAGTACAGCTTTACGTAAAAGTTCATTAGATATTTGACTTTCTAATTCCCATATCTGCATTTGTATCTTTTCTTTTTCTGTGGGTTCATAAGGTTTTGAGGATTCGGATTTTTTAATTTCAGCATATTCCCAATTGTTTTTTG
>Ga0123353_10000224_pt1 | contig 71889 bp, 65 predicted proteins | sample TergutLab28metaG_3_FD_92763 | JGI IMG/M metagenome (GOLD analysis project Ga0123353, IMG submission 92763) | Labiotermes labralis P3 segment gut microbial communities from Petit-Saut dam, French Guiana - Lab288 P3 | ecosystem: Host-associated > Arthropoda: Insects > Digestive system > Gut ... | reverse complement strand
CGGCGTGCCGTCGCTCCACTTGAGTTGACGTTTCATATAGGGCACTGCTACCGTTGCACTATAGCTCAGGCTCAGCAGGCAGGACGCGGCCAAACATATGGCGATGGCCGGCCTGCGCAGTTTCCGCAGCAGCAGCGCGAACAGCACGAGAATCTGCGCGGCGCAAAGGGGCAGCGCGACGCTTGCGGCAATACCTGGACCGGGGTATTTGTAGCTGTATATCCCGTCGTTGATGACGCCGGAAACGCCGACGAGCGCGGCGACGAACACCGCCGCGGAAAGCGCTGTTTTCCATGCGAGCGGCAGGGCTTTGCGCTCGCCCCGCGCCCACAGCGTGAGCAGCGTCAGCAGGACGTTGCCCAAAATCACGGCCACCACCGCGAATGGGTAGATATTCGGCTGCCAGTTGACGAAGACGTCGTAGTACCATGCCAGGGCAGCGGGAATCGCGATGGCCAGGCCCAGGGCCGCGAGGGTGGTTAAGATGCTGGTTTGCTTTTTCATGGGGTTTACCTCCGAATCTCTCTTGTTCAATGTAATGAATAAAAAATGAACTTGCTTATTCATATTAATTGTACCATATGCCAGCTTGCAATGGAAGGACATAACGTGTACAATTATAGACGAAATCTTCCGTGTAGAGGAATAAAATAATGCAAATTAAACATCTGGATTTTGATTCGGTGAGCGACACCCGATCTCTTATCAAAAAAGAGGACGGCGTATCGCCTCATTTCCATAAAAATTTCGAGCTGCTTTATATCATAGGCGGCGAGCTGGAGACGACGGTGGATGGGATGAAAGAAACCGTCGTCCAGGGCGAGTTTGTGATGATTCTGCCCAACCAGGTACATGCGTCCATAGCCATCGCGCCCACCAGGATATGGGCCTGTGTTTTTTGGGAGGAGCACGCCCGGCGATTCGCGGGCTGCACGGAAGGCAAGAAGGGCGTCAGCGCGAAATTCACATGCGACCCCGCGACAGTGACCTACCTCAAAGACAACGTACTTGACAACAAGCTGCTTACAGAAATGGATCCAAGTTTTGCCGGGAACGTCCATCTGGTAACCCCGCTAAAGACAAAAATGGAGATCTTGCACCTGGAATGCGCGGAGCATCTGTTCCAATTGGAAGCCTGCCTGTCCGCGATTTGCGCCTGTTATGTGAAGCAAGTCAGCCTAATACCGCGCAAACAGGCAGATAGTATCCTTGCGCACCGGCTGCTCATTTATATCTCGGAACATTACCGGGAGAACATCACGCTTCGCAATGCAGCGGAAGAACTGGACTACAGCGTGAATTATCTTTCCAAGTGCCAGCGTCAGCTTCTGGGTACAAGCTTCCGGCAGTTCCTGAATCAGCAGCGCCTGGCCTATGCACAGGAATTGATGCGCGGGCACAGGATGCCCATAGCGGAAATTGCGGGGCAGAGCGGCTTCGGGAGCGTGCGCAACTTCAACCGGGTGTTTAAGGAGCTGACAGGAAAGACGCCTAGGGAAAGCAGTGCTGTCGTTGATGCGCCCCCATCCGGGGCGCTATTGGCATAAAAGAGTGTCCGATTGCTCTTGTTGCCCGAAATATTGCGTTCCATCTTGATGGCCCCTGCGGGCAAGGCCTTCCGGGCCAAACCGGCGCAACCGGCGAACAAGGCCTTCCGGGCCAAACCGGCGCAACCGGCACAACCGGCGCAACAGGTGAACAGGGTCTCCCGGGCCAGACTGGGGCAAGCGGCGCGACCGGCGCAACTGGAATGACTGGGGGGCAGGGCCTTCCGGGCCAAACCGGCGCAATCGGCGCGACCGGCGCAACTGGAATGACTGGGGGGCAGGGCCTCCCGGGCCAGACTGGGGCAACCGGCGCGACAGGTGAACAGGGCCTCCCAGGCCAAACTGGGGCTACAGGCGCGACTGGTGAACAGGGTCTCCCGGGCCAGACTGGGGCAATCGGCGCGACAGGTGAACAGGGCCTCCCAGGCCAAACTGGGGCTACAGGCGCGACTGGTGAACAGGGCCTCCCAGGCCAAACTGGGGCTACTGGTGCGACTGGTGAACAGGGCCTCCCAGGCCAAACTGGGGTTACTGGTGCGACTGGCGAACAAGGCCTTTCGGGCCAGACTGGGGCAACCGGCGCGACTGGTGCAACTGGAATGACTGGGGGGCAGGGTCTCCCGGGCCAGACTGGGGCAACCGGCGCGACTGGTGAACAGGGCCTTCCAGGTCAAACCGGCGCAACCGGAGCGACAGGTACTGCAAATAGTATTGGCTGCGATCAACCGGCGTTTACTTATGTGTCGGATGGCGATTTCGTCCATATTATTGATCCAATTACGCATGTAGCTGCCGATACATTTAACGCGCCGTTTCCCGTCGCGAGTATGGGCTTCGATCCCATTTACCGCAAGGTATATCTGCTTTCCGCCGATGGCAGGTTGGCGATCATCAACGCCGGCACAAACGCTGTCGGAGGCGAAATCACTTTACCCCCGGGCAATTACGCAGACAGCGGCATCGCGGTCAATATCAATAATCAGTTGGTATATATCGCTTCGCCCCGCAATTCCTTTGTAGCTGTCGTCAATGGCCATACAGATGAATTCATGAGCTATCTTCCGGTAGCCGGTGCGGGTTCTGTAACTGTGAATCCAAACACGAACCTGATTTATTTCTCCACCGCTGCCGGACTTGAAGTCATTAACGGAAACAGCAATCAATCGCTTGGAACCATCGCTTACCAATCCGATAACGGTCTGAAAAATCTGCTTGTCAATACCTGCAAGAACAACATTGTTGCAAGCGACGGCGAATACGGCCTTGTTCTTTTCAATGGCAAAAGCCAAACCTTGATAGAGTCCGCCGAAGCCGAAAACGGCATATACGCCATGGCGATTGATTCCGGGCTGGGGTTGCTGTATGCCGTCAACGCGGCAAGAAACGCCGTTCATGTTTACGACGCCTGCTCCCTGGAACTTCTTGGCCGGATAACCCTTACGCCGCCACCAGGATTGCTGACCGATATTTCGGTTGATCAACGCAACCATATTGCTTATATAACTGACAGTGTCAACAAATTGACTTATGTCGCAGACGCTGGGCTTTCGCAGCAAATCGGCGCTGCGGTTGGCACTGGTGCGGGTGATCACGCAATCACTCTGGCTTGCTACAGCAACTGCAAGCTGTGCTGCTGCAATGGCGGAAACGGTGTAGAAGGGGCGGTTGGCGCAACTGCTTCCTGCAAACATGCGCCCCAACCAAAACCCCAATGAATGGCCCTTTTCAACAAACGCACAGCAGAAGAGTTTAGCTGACGCACTCTTCTGCTTTTTGATATATCCTAATCCGCAAGCAATTTGCCTGTACGCCCTGCATATGCATATACGAAGGACTTCGTTATGTGGGAAGCTGGCAGATGTGGATAGACAGCTCTGCGGGACGCATCGCAGAGCATGGGCATTGATGATCGCGTTGATATACGCGGCGTAAGCGTTGACCTGGATGCCTTGGCCCTGATACGCGCAGAGCAATTTGTCTCTCAGATCAAGTAGCGCGCGCAATTTGCAGCCCTGGCACTTCACAGTGGTGCAGGACGCCGCCGTAATCGCCGAGGTCAACGCGGAAGCAAGCGCCATATTGAACCGCGAAGGCGATATTTTCTACGCCGCGCCCACCGCGATTTTCATTTGTGCTGAAAGCCCGTCCACTCACGCTAAAACCCCCAATTGATCTTCGCCGGGTTCGGCTCATCCTCCACCGCCACAGCACATAGCGCCGCCTCCATCTTCGCGCACTCCTCGGCGGCAATTTTGTCGTAGACCTCCGGCGCTTCGCCGAGCCCCACGCGGTCATAGGCAATCGCCGCCGCGTCGTAGAACGCCAGCCCAAGCGAATGTGTCGGCGTATGGAAGCAGGCCGACGCCTGCCCGCAGGCCCGCGCGGCGGGGTTGCCGTCGAGTTCACGCGCGGCGGCGTGGCATTCGTGTAAAATAATCTGCCTGACCTCGGGCAGTTTTTTCTTGCCCTCGAACCACTCGCGGGCGGCGGCAATCGCGTGGCGGGGGCGGTCATCGCCTGGGCAGTGCTTCTCGAAGATTGGCAGTATATGCGCTTGGGCGTAGTCCATGCACCAGGCGGCAATCGTCGCCTTACTCTGTGTGTCAATTAGCCGCATGAGCGACAGGATATAGGGCGCATCCGCGCTGCCCAGCATTTTGCGTGGCTTTGACATGGCTACTCCCTTTCCCGTATCGTCACCCGAATTGTATCCCCCGGCTGCTTGCCGATTTTCGCGCGAATATCTTTTCGAACGCCAATAATATAACACACCGAACCGTCAGCGTTCTTCAAGCCCATGTTGACGATGCTGCCGTCGTAGGGCTCGCCGTCGAAAGTGGCGTGGACTTTCACGCGGCCCTTGCCGAACTCGGCGCGGATGTCATAGGGGAAGGCGACGTAAGCGCCGTCCTGGTCAGGCACTTTTTGAATGACAGCATCGAAATCGTAGACGCGAACAGGCACAAACTGCGCTACCAGCACATGCGGAATTCCAATATCGCAAACATCCGCCTGTCCAAAGCAATCATATCCCGGCGGCAGCTTGCAAGCCAGCTTGCCCAGCCCCATCATGAGGGTTCTGTCTGCTTGCATGGCAATACCCATGATTTGCCCGGTGTCGGCATCCACGCCACTGGGCAGATCGCAGGATAACACTGGTGTAGGCGTAGAATTAATCAAGCAAATCACATGGGTATACAATCCAGAGACTTGCCGGGTCAAACCCGTTCCCAACAAAGCGTCAACGATCAAATCACACTTGATTTCTTCTGATTGTAATTCCAGCGAAACAGGAAAAATCACGCCGCCAGTTGCTAAATACTCATTTGCCGCGTTTTTTGCGAGGCTGCCCTCCGGCAGACTTTCCGTGCCAATGCCCCACACGGTGACGCGCCTTCCCCGGCGCAGTAGCTCCGCCGCGCAGACATACCCGTCGCCGCCGTTGTTGCCGTTGCCGCAGAAAATCCAGATAACGCCGTCCGGCTGCGGGAGCATTTTCAGCGCGGCGCGCGCAAGGCCTTTCCCCGCATTGTCCATCAAGACAGCTAGGGGGATGCCATATTCGGTTACAGCGCGCTGTTCGGCTTCGCGCATTTGGGTAACGGTGTAAAGGTGCATATACTCTTCGGCTCCTGTTTTTTATCGCAGAACTATTATACCACGTACTCCCAATTTGTACAAGCGTTTCGTCCAAAAAGGACATTCCTCCCAATCATAGGACAAATTCTCCCCCGCATATGTGTTGCTTGAACACTCAAAAAATGCGGGGGCGATTTATTTGACTGAAGAAGAACGCGCGCAGCTTGTGGACATCAGCACAGTATACATCGATCCATCCCTGCCGCCTGCCGAACGGGCAGCGGATTATATCCGGCAAATCAAAGACCCCTGTTGCTTTCTCTGCAACGGGGCTGTTGTGCGTTTGAAATTTAACCCGGAAGGCAAAGACCTGAAGACGCATTTGAAGAACTATTTTATCGCTTGCAAGCAAGCATAAAAAGAGCAGAAAAGCCTTGACTGTCAAGGCTTTTTATGGCATCATGAACCCTGTGATTATGCCGCTTGCGAGCGGCTGAAGCGGGGGAAAGGAGGTTTTATGGCCCGCATCAGAAAAGCACAAAACAGGGAAGAAAAAGCCCGGCAAATCCAGTGGCTAACGGCGATATACATCAGGCTTTCCCGCGAGGACGGCAACGACGAAAGCTTCAGCGTGACAAACCAACGGCAGCGTTTAGCGGCGTATTTCGAGAGCGTGCGCGAAGAGGAGTCCATGCAATTGGCGGGCTTCTACATCGACGACGGGTTCACAGGCATCGACAGCGACCGCGACGCCTTCCAGCGCATGTTGCGCGATTTGGACGAGGGCAAAGTCAACTGCATTATCGTCAAAGATTTAAGCAGACTTAGCAGGAACGACTGGGAGTGCAAGCGATATTTGCAGCATCTTTTCGTGATAAAGGACGTGCGCTTTATCTCGCTGGAACTCCCCCGCCTGGACAGCTACAAGCGGCCCGATGATATCTACGACCTGGGCGTGACCATGCAGAGCGCCTACAACGAGAACCATTGCCGGGAGACGTCCATCAAAATCCGGGGCACCCTCAACGCCAAGCGCCGCGCAGGCCAGTTCATTGGCGCGTTCGCGCCTTACGGCTTCCTGAAAGACCCCGCTGACAAACACAAGCTGATCCCCGACCCGGAAACCGCCCCGATTGTCCAGGACATCTTTCACTGGTACGTCCGCGAAGGGATGAACAAAAGCCGCATCATGCGGCAGCTGATTGAGCTGGATATTCCCTGCCCGACAGCCTACAAACGTCAATGCGGGATGAAATACTACAATCCGAAGGCAACCGTGGGCGAGCCGATATGGACGGTGATGGGCGTGCTGAGCATCCTGCAAAACCAAATGTATCTGGGCCACATGGTGCAGGGCAAGCAGAAGGTCAAGAGCTATAAAGTGCACACGCGGGTGAACTTGCCGGAAGAAGACTGGATTATCTGCCGCGACACCCATGAGCCGCTCATCGACCAGGAACTCTTTGAAAAAGCGCAAGAGATCATGCTGCGCGATTCGCGCACCGCACCCGATCAAAAAAGGGTCTATCCGTTCTCCGGCTTCCTGCGCTGCGCGGAGTGTGAAAAGGCCATGTGCCGCAGGCCGTCGAAGAATAACGTATACTACGCCTGCCGTACCTACAGCACCACAAAGCTCTGTTCCAGCCACAGCATTCGCCATGACCGTCTCGAAGCCATTGTAGTGAAAGCGATCCAGACCCAGGTTGATCTCATTGATAATCTCGCGGATGTCATCGACAGCATCAATGCCGCTCCTGTTGTTCGAGTGGAATCAAAGCGGCTTGAAATCGCACAGAAGCAAAAACGGCAGGAGCTTGAGAAAGCCACGCTGCTGCGCAGCAGCCTGTACGCCGACTGGAAAAACGGGGATATCACCCGCGACGAGTACCACGCGATGAAACGGCAGTTCGAGCAGCGCGAAGAGAATCTACGCGGTGAACTGGATCGTCTGGAAGAAAAGAGCCGCGTTGTGGCGCGGGGAGTGGACAGCGCGAACCCCTACTTTGACACTTTCCGAAAGCACCGGGGCTTGACCAGCTTAGACCGCGGGATTGTCGCTGATCTCATCCAAAAAATTTGCGTGCAAGAAGGCGGCGGCGTGGACATCGATTTCACTTTCGCGGCGGAGCATCAGCGGGCGCTCGAGTTCATTGAAAGCAACCGGGATATTGAAATGTCGGCGTAAGGCGAAGGGCAGCGAATGCGCTTTTTTTATTCGGCAAGCGGTTGCATAATGCCTATGCGGGAAAAGCACCGATAAACTCGCCATTGCGGCGCTTATGATCAAAGGTGCGCCGCACATCGCTGGAGGTCTTCGCGGCAAAACGGTCGTTCATCAGTCCGGTGATCGGCACTTCCAATCCGGTGATTGCTTCGGGGTTAGTATATGTATCAATCTTGGGATCGCCCGTTGATATAAAGCGCACATGCTTCTGCGGGAAATAGCTCTCAAGATAATACCCCTGATCGGCGTAATTGCGGAATGCGCGGGAAAGCGTTTTACACACCACGCAGTTGACCTTGCCGTCTTCGATATCCGCAATCACGCGCATAAAGCTGGCGCGGGTATCATCAGTACCACTCAGGCCATCATCGATATAAAAGTCCGCAAGCACATATTGTCCGGAAAACTGTTTCTCCAGATATTCCGTCAATATTTTTTTCTGATTGACAACGCTTTCACTTTCTTCGTTGCCGTCGTCGCGGGAGAGACGAATGTAGACAGCAATGTACCATATGATCTGCGCAGCAGCCTTCGGTGCGGCGGGTTTCGTCGTGCGGGGTTTTGCTTTTGGCATAAGCGGCCCTCCTTTCGCGCATTCATTGCTTACCATGTTCGCTCTAAAAAAGCCTACAGTCAAGACAATCCTGCTGGTGTGCGCGGAGAAAAAACAGGGCAATATCGCATAGGTTCATGAGATTGCGCCAACGCAAAAACCGCTCCGCACATGTCTATGCGTGGACGGTTTTGTCCTATAAGCGCGATTTTTGCCGGACAGGCGCACGGGCGTGTGTTACCCCCTTGACATCCCCCTATTTTTGGAGTATAATGCAAATACTAAAATGGGGGGGAAGACGCCCCCGTCAAATCCTGAACCGGGGGCGTGGATATTGGAAAACGACATCATCATCGAACTGAAAAATATCACCGTCAGCTTCGATGGCGATGAGGCCGTGCTGAAGAACTTCAACCTGAGCATCCGCAACGGGGCGTTCGTCACCCTGCTCGGGCCCTCCGGCTGCGGCAAGACCACCACCCTGCGCCTCATCGCGGGCTTTGTGGAGCCCGAGGAGGGGCAGGTGCTCTTCGACGGCGAGGACCTGCGGGGCGTGCCGCCGCATCAGCGCCAGGTGAACACCATCTTCCAGCGCTGCGCGCTGTTCCCCCACCTGAACGTCCGGCAGAACGTGGCGTTTGGGCTGAAGCTGCGCGGGCTCCCCGGGGCCGAAGTTGCCGCCCGCGCGCAGGAGATGCTGGCGCTGGTCAACCTCACGGGCTTTGAAAAGCGCGGCGTGGCCTCGCTCTCCGGCGGGCAGCAGCAGCGCGTGGCCATCGCGCGGGCCCTGGCTGTCAAACCCAGGGTGCTGTTGCTTGACGAGCCATTAGGTGCTTTGGATCTCAAGCTGCGAAAGGAAATGCAGGCGGAGCTGAAGAATATACAGCAGCGCGCGGGCATCACCTTCGTCTATGTGACGCACGACCAGGAGGAGGCGCTGTCCATGAGCGACACCGTGGTGGTGATGAACGAGGGCGTCATCCAGCAGATCGGCAGCGCCAGGGACGTCTACGACGAGCCGAGGAACGCCTTCGTGGCGGATTTCATCGGCGAGAGCAATATCCTCGACGGCGTGATGCTTGAGGATTTGCGCGTGGAGTTCGCGAACATGATTTTTGAATGCGTCGACAGGGGCTTTGAGCAGAACGAAAAAGTCGATGTTGTCGTGCGCCCGGAGGACGTGGACATCGTGCCGCCCCGGGAAGACCTGCTGCGCGGCGCGGTCGTCAGCGCCGCTTTCAAGGGCGCGGCCTACGACTGCATCGTGGACGTCCGGGGTTTTAAATGGCTCATTCAGAGTGCGGAAAAGCACGGGGTGGGCGAGGAGATAGGCATCTCCCTCGGCCCGGACGACATCCACGTGATGAAAAAATCGAAATATTCCGATCAATTCGGGGATTATTCATGCTACTCGGAGGAATACGAGGCAATGTCGAAACTGGAGGAGGACGGAGGACAAGAATGAAAATCCATAGCGACTGGCATATCCACACGCACAACAGCGACGGCCAACTGACCATGCGGGAGCTGGCCGCGCAGGCGGAACAGATGGGGATTACGCGCTTCGGTGTTTCGGACCATATGAACAGAATGGAAAACCTGGGCAATCTTGCGCGTTCCCGGGAAGCCTATCTGGCCGTGCTGTCCGAAAACCCGGCACTTAGGGGCCGTTTTTTCTTCGGCGTCGAGCTCACAGTTTTTCTCTCGCCCGCCGGCCATTTCGCCGTCGCCGCCGACAGGGCTTTCCTGGACGAAATGGGCGTCGACTATGTCGTCGCGGGGGCGCATGGGCCGCTTTGCAAAAGCAGGGGAAAGGCTGATATGATCGGGGACGATCACCGGCAAAACATGTTTCTGGCCACGCTCCCGGGGGTGGACATCCTGGCCCACTACCTTTGGCACGGAACGCGCAGATCGCCCGAAAATCCCTTTGCGGATTTCACCGATATTCCGCGTTCAATGAAGCTGGAGCTGGCTCACGCTCTGAGGGAAAACAACTGCGCCTTCGAGCTCAACATAGAGGCCATACTGCTCCATCCTGCGCTTTCGCAGCAGTTTAAGCATGGCTATCTGGAATACGCGGCGCAGCTGCAGTCCATGGGCGTAAGCCTGTCCATCGGCAGTGACTGTCATTTCCGCCTGGCCGACGTCGATTACGAAGGGGCGGCGCGCATGATTGCCGCTGCGGGGATTGACCCGGGAAAGAATATGTTTGAACGGAAGTAGGGCCCGTCAATGCTCCTCCTACAAGCCCTGCCCGTTCCCCTGGACGGCGGCCTGACCGAAAACCTCATCCGGGCCGCGCGGGAAAAACTGCGCTGCCCTAGCGGCGCTATTAGAAGCGTGCGTTTGCTGCGCCAGGCCATCGACAGCCGCAAGAAAAGCAATGTGCATTTCGTGTGCCATATTCTTGTTGAGATAGAGAACGAGGAAAAATATCTCCGGCCGGGCGTTGAGATATATCATGAGACGCCCCTGGAAATACCGGCGTTCAGGCGAAAAAGCGCGCTGCGCCCTGTTATAGCGGGCTTCGGCCCGGCGGGGATTTTCGCGGCGCTCACCCTGGCTCGGGCGGGGTACAAGCCCATCGTGCTGGAGCGCGGGCAGCCCATTGGGCAAAGGTCGAAGGACGTGGCGCAGTTCAACACAGCGCAAAGGCTCGACCCCGAGAGCAATGTGCAGTTCGGCGAGGGCGGCGCGGGGGCTTTCTCCGACGGCAAGCTGAACACCGGGATCAAGGACCCGTTATGCCGCTTCGTTTTGCAGGAGTTAGCGAATCATGGCGCGCCGCCGGAGATACGCACGCAGGCCAAGCCCCATGTGGGGACGGACAGGCTCGGCAGTGTGATCACTTCCCTGAGAAAAGAAATCGAGTCTCTTGGCGGGGAACTGCGTTTCGGCGCGCGCCTGGACAAGCTTTTTATAGAGCAGAGCCGGTTGACAGGCCTGGCATATACGCAAAACGCAAAGCGCTTTGCAGTCGAAGCGGACGCCCTGCTGCTGTGTATCGGGCACAGCGCCCGGGACACAATAGAGATGCTGCACAGCGCCGGCGTGGAGATGCGCCAGAAGCCCTTCGCCGTGGGCGCGCGCATCGAGCACCCCCGGGAATGGATCGACCGGGCGCAGTACGGCAATTTTGCGGGGCATCCGGCGCTGGGTTCTGCCGATTACAAGCTGGCCTCGCGCACCCAAAATGGCATTGGCGTCTACACATTCTGCATGTGCCCGGGGGGCTCTGTGATCTGCGCGAGCTCCGAGGAGGGCGGTGTGGTCACGAACGGTATGTCCGAGCACGCGCGCGGCGCGCAAAATTCGAACGCTGCGCTGCTTGTGGGGGTTGACCCTTCGATGGAAGGCCCCCATGCCCTGGCCGGATTCGCGCTGCAGAGAAAAATCGAGCAATCAGCCTTTTCTCTTGCGGGCGGCAATTACGCGGCCCCGGCGCAGACCGTAGGTGATTTTCTCGCCGCGCGGCCAGGCCGTCGGTTCGGCGGCGTGAAGCCCAGCATCCCCACAGGGGCCGTGCCGGGCGATTTGCGCCGGGTTCTGCCCGAAGCCGTAACGTCGGCCATGGCGCGGGCACTGCCCCTGCTGGCGCGTCAATTGAGTTGCTTCGCCCACCCCGAGGCCGTCCTCACCGGGCCGGAGACACGCAGCTCCTCGCCGGTGCGCATCCCGCGCGATGACTCATGGCAGGCCAATGTGCGCGGGCTCTACCCCCTCGGGGAGGGCGCGGGCCACGCCGGGGGGATTGTCTCCGCGGCGGTGGACGGAATCAGGGGGGCGTGGGCGGTGCTGGAGGGATAGGCGGGCGGCAACTGCTTTTGCGCAACTAAGGTTCGCAAAAGTGCCGCCCCTACAGCAATACGCGACACGAAATGTGTGATTGAATACAATCTGTAGGGGTGGCATTCTTGCCACCCGAGATACAGACCTGATAAAGGGGGGTCAATTCATGCAACTGCCTCAAAGCAAACAGGAACTCAAGGAGCAGCTGGCCACACGGCTGAGCCGCTACCTGGGCGTGACGCCGCGTGACGCCGACAATACGCACTACTACAAGGCCCTGGCGGGCATATTGCGTGACGCGCTGGGCGGGATGCGCGCGGAATTTTCCGAAAATACGCGCGAGCGCAAAAGAGTATATTATCTCAGCATGGAGTTTTTGATGGGCCGCTCGCTGAAGGCCGCGCTGTTCAGCCTGGGGTTGACGCAGCTCGCCGGGGAGGCCCTGGCCGATTTCGGCGTGAAGCTGGAAAAGCTCTACGGCTGCGAGCCCGACCCCGGCCTCGGCAACGGCGGCCTGGGCCGCCTGGCGGCCTGCTACCTCGAAGCCCTGGCCACGCAGGGCATTCCCGCCACGGGCTACTCGATTTTGTACGAGTTCGGCATCTTCCAGCAGAAGCTCATCGACGGCTGGCAGAGCGAGCTGCCGGACTTCTGGCTGCCCGGCGGCAAGGTGTGGCTCGTTGAACACGAGGAGCAGGCGCGGACGGTGCGCTTCGAGGGGCAGGTGGAGGAGAGCTGGGTGGACGGCTACCACCAGGTACAGCTCGTAGGCGCGAAGACCGTCACGGCGGTGCCCTTCGACATGATGGTGGCGGGTATGGGCGGCGTCGGCGTCAGCCGCCTGCGCCTGTGGAGCGCCAAAAAACAGGACATCGACATGCAGAGCTTCATCCGGGGGGATTACCTCGCCTCGGTGGAGGAGAACGCCATGGCCGAGATGATCTCCAAGGGCCTCTACCCCACCGACGACCACCCCGAGGGGAAAGCCCTGCGCCTGCGCCAGCAATATTTCCTGGTATCGGCCACGATGCAGGAGATTGTCCACAGGCACCTGCGCGAGCACCGCAACGCCGACACCCTGCCGGACTGCGCGGCGATCCATATCAACGATACCCATCCCACCATGGCGATTCCCGAACTCATGCGCCTGCTGCTGGACGAGTGCGGCTACGGCTGGGAGGCGGCCTGGGGCATTTGCGCGCGCACGTTCGCGTACACCAACCACACCATGCTGCCCGAGGCCCTGGAGAAATGGCCGGAGGACCTGGTGAAACGCCTTTTGCCGCGCATCTGGCAGATCATCAGAGAAATAGACAATCGCTTCGAAAATAAAACCCATAGTACAGCCGTCATTCATGACGGCAAGATATACATGGCGAATCTCTGCTGCGCGGCCTGCCACAGCGTCAACGGGGTGTCGGCCCTCCACAGCGAGCTCATCAAAAAAGAGCTCTTCGCGGATTTCGTCGCCGTGTTTCCCGGGAAATTCGGCAACGTCACCAATGGGATTGCCCATCGCAGGTGGCTGTGCCAGGCAAATCCAAGACTGAGCGCTCTCCTGAAAGAATTGATTGGAGATCAGTTCATATATGACGGCGAAGAGCTGCTAAAGCTGCGCAAATATGCCGACGACGTTCAGGTGCTCAACGCCCTGGGGCAAATCAAGCTCGAGAACAAGAGGGAGCTCGCACAGCGCCTGAAAAGGCAAAGCAATATAGTGATTGACCCGGAGAGCCTGCTGGACGTGCAGATCAAGCGCCTGCACGAGTACAAGCGCCAGCACCTGAACGCCTTTTCGATTCTGGCCGAATACCTCGCCCTCAAAGACGACCCGGCGCATTTTGTGCAGCCGCACATCTGGCTGTTCGCGGCCAAGGCCGCTCCGGGCTACTTCATCGCCAAGCAGATCATACGATTTATTTCGGCCCTGGGCGAACTAATCAATCATGATCCCGACGTAAACGGGCGTTTACAGGTGCGTTTCCTGGAGAACTACAGCGTCACCATGGCCGAGCAGCTCGTGCCCGCCGCGCAGCTCAGCGAGCAGATCAGCCTGGCCAGCACCGAGGCCAGCGGAACGGGCAACATGAAGCTCATGATGAACGGGGCCGTCACGATAGGCACCCTGGACGGCGCAAATGTAGAAATCCTCGAGGCCGCGGGCGAGGAAAATATCCTGCTGTTCGGCCTGCGCGCCGAGGAGGTCAAACGCCTGCGCCCCGGCTACGTACCTATGGATTACTACCAGAACAACGCCGAGCTGCGCCGGGTGATCGATTTTATCAACCAGGGCGTGGCCGGGAAGGAGTTCCGCGAAATCTGGAATACCGTCCACTGGGACCCCTACATGGTGCTGGCCGATTTCGCGGACTATCGCTTCGCCCAGCAGACGGCCTGCGAGCTCTATCAAGACCCGCGGCAATGGAATCGTATGAGCCTGATGAACATCAGCGGCGCGGGGCGTTTCGCGGCGGATAGGGCGGTGCTGGAATATGCCAAGGGGATTTGGGGGATGTGAAAAAACAATTTGCATTTCCCCCAAAAAGAGTATATAATAAGCACATGAACATTCCCGAGAAGACAACCTATGACGTGATCATCCTCGGCAGCGGGCTGGCGGGGCTCTATGCCGCGCTGTGCCTGCACAGCGGGGAAAATGAAAAGCCGTTGACCGTCCTCATGCTCAGCAAGCAGGCGCCGGACGTCTCCGGCAGCTCGCTGGCGCAGGGGGGCGTGGCCGCCGTGCTGGAGGAGGACACTGTCCACGGAACAACGGACGACGACAGCTTCGCCCTGCACCGGGAGGACACCCTGGCTGCGGGGAACTATATCAACGACGTGGAAGCCGTGGAGACCCTCGTGCGCGAGGGGCCCGAGGACGTGCGCCGGGTGATGGCCCTGGGCGTGGAGTTCGACCGCACGCCCGGCGGCGACCTCGCCAAGACCCTGGAGGGCGGGCACAGCCGCAGGCGCATCGTGCACCACGCCGACAGCACGGGCAGGGAGATGGTGGACAAGCTCCTTCCCCACGTGCGCGCGCTTCCAAACGTCGCCCTGCTGGAGGCCACGGCCTACACCGCCGAAAAGATCGGCGATATTTTCACAATTGACGCCCTGGTGGGCGAGGCCCCCGCGCGCTTCGCCTGCCGGTACCTGCTGCTGGCCACGGGGGGCATCGGGCAGGTCTACCGGCACACGACAAACCCGGCGGTCTCCACCGGGGACGGCATACGCATCGCCCACGAGCTGGGGGCGGAAATCAGGGACATCAGCCTCGTGCAGTTCCACCCCACGGCCTTCAACGCCCCCGGCGAGCAGGAGCAGTTCCTCATCAGCGAGGCCGTGCGCGGCGAGGGGGCCTATCTTCTCAACTGCCATGAGGAGCGCTTCATGCACCTGTACGACCCCCGGCTGGAGCTCGCCCCGCGCGATGTCGTCTCCAGGGCAATCATTCAGGAACAAAAGCGCATAGGCGCCGCCAACGGCCCTGGCGGAGACAAATTCTATCTCGACATCCGCCACAAAGAGCGCGGTTTCATCGAGAACCGGTTCCCCGGCATCTTCGCCGCCTGCAAGGCCCGGGGGATCGACATGGCCGCCGACCTCATCCCGGTGTACCCCTGCCAGCACTACCTCATGGGCGGCGTGCACGTGGACCTCCACAGCCGCACGAGCATCCCGGGGCTCTACGCCGCCGGGGAGTGCGCCCATACGGGCCTGCACGGCGGCAACCGCCTGGCCAGCAACTCCCTGCCAGAGGCGCTCGTGTTCGGAAGGCGGGCGGCGGAGGACATACTAGTTGACAGTTTACAGTTGACAGTTGACAGTTTTCTGATAGAGAAGCCGCTCGCGCAACCGTCAACTGTCAACTGTCAACTGTCAACTGTCAACTGCCGCAAGCAAATCCAGTCCGCCATGCAGGAGGCCTTTTTTGTCTTCCCGGACAGGGAACGCCTGCCGGCTGCGGCGCGGGAGATGCGCGCTTTATACGGGGAGCTGAAGGGCTGCGCAGTCACGAGGGAGGTGGCCGAGCTGCGCTCGCTCTCCTGCGTGGCCATGCTGATTTTGGAGGAATTGATGGGGAACCAGGCTTGACCATCGAAACCAAAAACCTAACATTCACCTACCCCGGCACAGGCTTTTCCTTGCGCGGGGTGGATTTTTCTATGGGGCCGGGCGCGTGCGCCGCACTCACAGGGTCCAACGGCAGCGGGAAAACCACCCTGGGCAAGCTGCTGTGCGGCCTGCTGAAGCCGCAGGGCGGGGCCGTGCTCTTCGACGGCGAGGACACCGCGAAGTGGAGCCTCGGGCGGCGCGGGCAGCGCATCGGCTATCTCTTCCAGGAGCCCGCGCGGCAGCTCTTCGCGCCGACGGTGCTGGAAGACCTGATGTTTACGCAGGAATTGCAGGGCATCTCTCCGGGGGAGGCCGAAGCGCGGGCCATGGCGCTGCTCGCCCGCTTCGAGCTGGATTCGCTCGCGCGGCGCAGCGTGCTGACCCTCAGCCGGGGGGAGCAGCAGCGCCTGGCCATCTGCGGGCTGCTGCTGAACAAGCCCGAAGCCCTCGTCCTCGACGAGCCCACCACCGGCCTGGACGCCCGCCGCAAAGCGATCCTCGCCGGTGTGATACGGGAGGTGTTGCGCGACGGGATTTCCGTGCTGCTCATCAGCCACGACGCGGCGTTTGTGAAAGCCAATGCCCAAAGAGAAGTGCGCATGGAACAGCTGAACCAGGCCCCCCTCGCTTCCGGGGCCCCCGACAAATCCGCAGATTCGTTGGGGTGGATCGAGGGGGGAAGCGGCGAAGGCGCGGGGGGTGTCCATGAAAACTGACCCCCGCGTCACCCTCCTGTTCGTCCTCCTGCTGTCCACGGCCGGCGTCGTCCTGCGCGGGGCGCTGGAGCTCGCCCCGGTGCTGCTCTCGGCCATGATAGCGGCCCTCTGGGGGAAGGCTCCCGTGGGCCGGGTGCTGCGCCGCCTGGCGGGCCTGTGGATCACGCTCGTGTCCGTCACGGCGCTGCAGGCGCTCTTCAGCGGGGATATACGCACGGGCCTGTTGACCGGCGCGGCGGTGCTGGAGCGCCTCGTCATCCTGATGCTCGGCGGGACGATGCTGGCGGCCTACCCCGGCCACGCGCTGGTGCAGGCCATGATACAGCTGCGCCTGCCCTACCAGCTGGCCTATATGGTGAGCGTGGGCCTGCGCTTCGTGCCCCAGTTCAGCGAGAGCTTTAAAGACTCTCTCACCGCCATGCAGCTGCGGGGGGTCGATTTCCGCCGCCTGAAGATGAAAGCGCGTCTGCGCGTATACACCTACCTGCTCATGCCGACGATAGCCGCGGGCGTTCAGCGCGCCCAAAAGCTGGCCATGGCCATGGAGCTGCGGGGCTTCGGGGCCCACGAACAGCGCGGCAGCTACGCTCCCCTGCATATGAAGAGCAAAGACTGGCTGGCCCTCGCGGGCGTGATCGCCTGGGCGGCAGGGCTGTCAGCTATCGAAGTTTTGTGGAGGATAGCCATATGAAGGCTTTTACTGTCATAGGCACCAGCGGCAGCGGCAAGACGACTGTTATTGAGGCCGTTGTGGCCGAGCTCACCCGCCGGGGGCACAGGGTCGGCAGCGTGAAGGAGATACATTACGAGGCCTTCGCCCTCGACCCCGCGCCGGCGAGCAATACGCACAGGCACCGGGCCGCCGGGGCCCGCCTTGTGACTGCCCGGGGGTACCATGAGACCGACCTGCTCTACCCGGAAAAGCTTGCTATGAAAGAGATTTTGAAGCACTACAGGGGCTATGACTGGGTGGCCCTGGAGGGCGTGGACGACCTGCCCGTTCCCGCCGTCATCTGTACGCTCGACAAGCTGCGTGACGGGGTGATCTGCGTTTCGGGCAGGCTCGGTGCGGAAATCGAAGAGCATCAAGGCCTGCCCGCCTTCAACGTCCTGGAAACCCCCGCCGCCCTGTGCGATTTCCTGGAGGCCAGCGTGCCGGACTACCTGGAATGCTACGACCCGAGTGATCCGGATGCCGGTGTAGACGTCACGCTGAAAATAGGCGAAAAAGAGATACGCATGGTGCCCTTCGTGCAGAAAATCCTGCGCAACGCCGTGCTGGGCGTCGTGGGCGAGCTGGAGGGCTACGCAGATGGGGCACAGGTGGAGGTGCGCGTGAAATGAATTTCATTTCCAAACGCAATCAAGTCTATCTGCAAGACAACCTCGTCCATAAACAAGTCAAAGACCCCCAGGCCGCCGCGCTGGAGGCCTCCATCCTGCGGGCGCTGCGCGGGGCGGGCGTTGCCGTGCCGGAGGTGATCGCCTGCCGGGGAAACCTGCTCGTCCTGGAAACCCTGCCGGGCGCGCCCCTGCCTGAAGTCATCGAGGGCGGCGGGTACGAGCCCCATGCCCTGGCGTTGGCCCTCTGCGATTGGTTCGCCGCGTTTTACGCCGCCGCACCCGCGCCGACCGGCGCGGAGGGGGAATGCCGGGGGGACGTCAACGGGCGCAATTTTTTATATGACGGCCAAAAAATCTACGGCGTGGACTTTGAGGCGCGCTGCCACGGCCCCGTGTCCCGCGACGCCGGGCGGCTTGCGGCCTTCATCGAGACATACGAAACCCGCGGCGGGGCAGTTGCGGAAAAGCAAACGGCCCTGTCGCAGGCGTTTATGCGATTGTTTTCGGCGCGTTTTCGCTGCGGCATGGAGGAGATCCTCGCGCAGCGGGAGGCGGAGCTGGAGGCGATGCGGGCGCGGCGGGGGCGGGCGTAGGGAGAGGGGATTATTTCTCGCTCAGGCAGGCCACGCCCGGCAGCTCCCTGCCCTCCAGGAACTCCAGCGAGGCCCCGCCGCCGGTGGATACGTGGCTCATCTTGCTCTCGAAGCCGAGCTTCTTCACGGCGGCCGCGCTGTCCCCGCCGCCGATGATGGACACCGCGCCGCTCTCGGCCACGGCTGTCGCCACGGCGATGGTGCCCAGGGCGAAATTCGCCCACTCGGAGACGCCCATGGGGCCGTTCCAGATCACCGTGCCGCTGCCCGCGATGGCATCCGCGAACAGCGCGCGGGTCGCCGGGCCGATGTCCAGGCCCATCCAGCCGTCGTGGGGCTCGTCCACGCCCAGGGTGGTGAATTCCGTGTCGGGGGCAAACGCGCGCCCGACGACGTTATCGACAGGCAACAGAAATTTCACGCCCTTCGCCTGCGCCTTTTCCAGCATGGAAAGGGCCAAATCGAATTTATCTGTTTCGCAAAGGGAGGTCCCCACGCTCTTGCCCTGGGCGGCGAAGAAGGTGTAGGCCATCCCGCCGCCGACGATGAGGGTGTCCACCAGGTCCAGCAAATGATCGATCACGCCAATCTTGTCGCTGACCTTCGCGCCGCCCAAAATCGCCGTCAGGGGGCGCTTGGGGTTCTCCAGGGCCCCGCCGAGGAAGGCGATCTCCTTCTGCATCAAATAGCCGCTGGCTGACGGCAAAAACTCCGCCACGCCCGCCGTGGAGCTGTGCGCCCTGTGGGCCGAGCCGAAGGCGTCGTTGATAAACACCTCCGCCAGGTCGGCGAATTTTTTGCTGAGCGCCGGGTCGTTCTTGGTCTCGCCCTTCTCGAAGCGCACGTTCTCCAGCAGCAGCGCCCCGCCCTCCCCCAGGGAGGCCGCCAGGGCCTGCGCGCTCTCGCCGACGACGTCGCCGGCCATCTTCACTTCGATACCCAGCAGCTCGCTCAACCGCGCCGCCACGGGCTTCAGCGAAAATTCCTCCTCAAACACGCCGCCGGCGGGCCTGCCCAGATGCGAGCAGAGGATCACCCTCGCGCCCTGCCCCAGCAGGTACTGGATCGTGGGCAGCGAGGCCGCGATGCGCTTGTCGCTGGTGATGACGCCGTTCTCAATGGGCACATTGAAGTCGCAGCGCACGAGCACGCGCCTGGCCTTGACGTCGATGTCCTCGAGGGTCTTCTTGTTGAGTACGTTCATGAAAAATCCTTTCTTGCAATCCATACTACTTTATTACCTTCATATTTTACTATAGTCCGGCCGAATATGCAAGAGAAATTTCATTATTGCTGCAAATTTGCCCTTTTGCCGCCAAGTATCACGGCCGAGCCAAGCTCTGCCCTGCGGGGATATGGCACGAGGCCGGAAAAATGCGCACTTGACAAACCCCCTCGCCGCGCTTATAATGTCAGGTATGATTCTCATCTCCTCCAGGGACAACCCCCATATCAAGGCCGCGCTGAAAGACACTTCGGAGACCTTTCTCCTGGAGGGCTTCCGCCTGTGCGCGGACGCCCTGGCCTCGGGCTATGCGCCGGAGAAGCTGTTCCTCACCGCGCAGGCCCGGGAGCGCTACCCCACGGCCCCCCTGGAGCAGGCCGCCGCGCAGGTGTTTGAGATCACGCAGCCCGTGGCGCAGAAGCTGGGGGATACGCAGAATCCCCAGGGTGCGTTCGGGGTGTTTTTAAGGCAAAACGGCAAGGCACAGGATTTCTGGAAACCCAGCGGGAATTACATTGCTTTAGAAAAAATCCAGGACCCGGGCAACCTGGGAGGCATCGCGCGCACGGCGCAGGCTCTGGGACTTGACGGCCTGCTGGTTTGCGGCGGCTGCGATGTGTACCACCCAAAGGCGCTGCGGGCCTCCATGGGCGCGCTGCTGCGCCTGCCGGTGACGCAGGTTGACAATCTGCCAGCCGCCCTGCGCGAATGCGCTCTTCCCTGCTATGCCGCCGTGCCGGATCGAGATGCGACGCCTGTATTCCAGTGCGATTTTGCGCAGGGTGCAGTGATCGTTATTGGCAATGAGGCGCACGGGCTTTCAGAAGAGGCTCTCAATGCCTGCAAGCACAAAATCACGATCCCCATGCCGGGCAGCGCCGAAAGCCTCAACGCGGCTGTGGCTGCGGCGATATTGATGTGGGAGCTTAGACATTAGTTTATAGAAGACTTTAGATGCGGGGTATCATGCACGACACGTTATACTACCTCTGGCTCCAGTGCGCGCTGGGCGTATCGCCCTCCCTGCGCACGGGGGAGATCCTCGCCGCCTTCCCGGGCGGCGCGAAGGAGATTTACGGGGCGTCCGATTATGACCGAAGGGTGGCCGGGGTGTTCACCAACGCGCAGCTGGCGCGCCTGCGGGGCACGCCTATGGGGCAAGCGGAAAGCATCCTGGAGGAATGCGCGCGCCAGAATGCGCATATCCTATCACCGCAGGACGCCGCCTACCCCGCCCGGCTGCTGGAGATCACGGGCTTCCCCCTCGTGCTTTACACGCGCGGTTCACTTGAGTGCCTGCGCGAGCGCCTGCCCCTGGCCGTGGTGGGCACCCGCCGCGCCAGCCGCAAGAGCGTGGACATTTGCGCGCGCCTAAGTGCTGACCTGGTTCATGCCAATTGCGCCGTCGTCAGCGGCGGGGCGCTGGGAATCGACAGCGCGGCCCACTGGGGCGTGCTCCACGCGGGGGGCAGCACCGTGGCGGTGCTCGGCTGCGGGCTGGACGTCAACTACCCGGCGGAGAACGCCCCCCTGCGGGCGAAAATCGCCGAGCGCGGCGCGGTGGTCACGGAGTTCCCCTTCGGCACCGCCCCCGCCGCGAAGAATTTCCCCATACGCAACCGGCTGATCTCCGGCATGTGCGCCGGGACGATCGTCATCGAGGCCGGGGAGAAGAGCGGCTCCCTGATCACGGCGGGCTGCGCCGCCGAGCAGGGCCGCGACGTGTTCGCCGTGCCGGGGGACGCCTTCGGCTCCACCTACACCGGCGGCAACAAGCTCATCCGCGACGGCGCGAAGCCCGTATTCTCCGCCATGGACATCCTGGAGGAGTACGAACTGCTCTATCCGGAGCTGCTGGACATGCGCCGCGCCGCGCGCGACCTGGAGCGGCCCTCGGTGGCGCCGGAGAAGGTCGTCGTCAAAAAGCCTGCTGTAGGGGCTCGCCATATGGCGACACGACCGGAGGGCGGCTTCTTGCCGCCCGTGCAAAAGGCCGCAGCGTCTGCCCCTGCGCCTGTGAAATCCGCCGACCTCTCCCCTCTCGAAAATCAAATCCTGCACCTCCTCGCCAACGCCCCCCTGCACATCGACGCCATCATGAAGGAGACCGGCGCGCCCTACGGCGAGCTCTTCGCGGCGCTGATGCATTTGGAGGTGCAGGAGGTCATACAGCAGGCGCCGGGGAAGATGTATGGGAAGGCCTGACTTTGCATTCGGCGGGCCGATGGCGCGCCGTGACATAGAGTCAATATTTGAAAATCATGAGGACCAAAATTTGAACCTGCTCATCGTCGAATCCCCCTCCAAAATCAAGAGCATCCAGAAATACCTGGGCGCGGATTTCGTGGTGGCCTCCTCCAAGGGGCACGTGCGGGATTTGCCCGCCTCGCGCCTGGCCGTGGACGTCAACCGGGACTTCGCGCCCAGCTACACCGTCATGAAAGACAAGGAGAAGGTCGTCAAGGACCTCCAGGCCCAGGCGGCGAAATGCAAAAAGATATTCCTCGCCACCGACCCGGATAGGGAGGGCGAGGCCATCTCCTGGCATTTGGCCACCCTGCTGGACCTCGACCTCAAGCAGGCGAATCGCGTTACCTTCAACGAGATCACCAAAACCGGCGTGCAGAAGGGCATGGCAAGCCCGCGCAAGGTCGATATTGACCTGGTGAACGCCCAGCAGGCCCGGCGCATCCTGGATCGGCTGGTGGGCTACAAGCTCAGCCCCTTTGTCAGCCAGAAGATACGGCGCGGGCTCTCCGCCGGGCGCGTGCAGAGCGTGGCCGTGCGTTTGATCGCCGACAGGGAATTCGAAGTGCGCGCTTTTATTCCCGAGGAGTACTGGACGATAGACGCCAAGCTCCTGAACACCGCGAGAAACCAATTCACGGCGCAGTTTGTGGGCGACCAGAGAGGCAAAATCCCCTTGGAGAATAAAAGTCAGGCGGACGGAATCTTGACCCGCCTGCAAAACGCTGCGTATCGCGTAGCGAATATCAAAAAGGGCTCGCGCAAGAAAAACCCCGCGCCGCCCTTCAACACATCCACTTTGCAGCAGGAGGCCTCGCGCCGCCTGGGCTTCCAGGCCCAGCGCACGATGAAGGCCGCCCAGGAGCTCTACGAGGGCGTGGACGTGCCCGGCCACGGCCCCACCGGTTTGATCACTTATATGCGCACAGACTCCCTGCGCATCTCCGACGAGGCCCGCGGCTTGGCGAACGAGTATATCGCGGGCATCTACGGCAAAAATTATCTCCCCGCCCAGCCGAGGGTATACAGAACCCGCGCCGGGGCCCAGGACGGCCACGAGGCCATACGCCCCGTGCTGCCCTCGCTCACCCCCGCCCAGCTCAAGGGGAGCCTGACCCCCGACCAGCAAAAGCTCTACGACCTGATATGGAAGCGCTTCCTCGCCAGCCAGATGGCCTCCTGCCTGCAGGACACGGTCAAAGCTACAATTTTGGCGACGAACGCCGAAGACAAGCGCGCGGGAAAGCACTTCGTGTTCAACGCCTCGGGGTATAGCGTGAAATTCGACGGCTACACCAGGCTCTATGAGGCCTCCGCCGACGAGGAGGACGACGCCGCGGGCGAGAAAGCGTTGCCCGAGCTCAAGGAGGGCGAGGCACTCAGCCTGAAGGAACTCATCTCGGCGCAGCACTTCACCCAGCCGCCGCCGCGCTACACCGAGGCCAGCCTCATCAAGGCCCTGGAGGAGAGCGGCGTGGGCCGCCCGAGCACCTACGCCACCATCATCCACACGATCTTGCAGCGCGGCTACGTCACGCGGCAGCAGAAGCAGCTGCTGCCCACGGAACTCGGCGAGGCCATGGTGCGCCTGCTGAAAGAACGCTTCCCCAACATCGTGAACGTGAAGTTCACCGCGCAGATGGAGACCCGGCTGGACGAGGTGGGCCGGGGCAAGAGCGACTATGTGGCCGTGCTGCGGGATTTCTACGGTGACTTTGAAAAGACCCTCCTCCAGGCCAAGGCCGAGATGGAGGGCGTGAAGATTCAGCTTGAAGAAGATAAAACGGACATCCCCTGCGAGAACTGCGGGCGCATGATGGTGATCAAAACCGGGCGCTACGGGCGCTTTTTGGCCTGCCCCGGCTACCCCGAGTGCAAAAACGCCAAGCCCCTTGTGGCCGAGACCAAGGCGCACTGCCCCCTGTGCGGCCAGAACGTGGTGCAGCGCAAGGCCAAGAAGACAGGGCGCGTGTTCTACGGCTGCTCCGCCTGGCCGGAGTGCCAGTTCACCACCTGGGACGCCCCCTCGGGCGAAAACTGCCCCCAGTGCGGCAAGAGCCTGTTCCAAAACAGGGGCGGGGCGGTGAAGTGCCTGAACGAGGGGTGCGGGTATATGCGGAAGGCGGAGAAGGGGGTATAGGGGATTGTTAATATTTAGCCAGGGGATTGGCGGGAGCAGGAGGCTTATTCATAGCGATTGTCATAAAAATCCTTTAGGAGATCTTTTTCTTTCACGTTAAAAATTCTGCAAAAACAAGCCAGTTCATAGTCAGTCACAATACGATTATCATTTTCAATTTTACTGATCATTTGCTGGTCAATGTTGATACCCATGGTCTGCATCTTGGCGGCTGTTTGGCTCTGTGACATGCCCGCCGCGATGCGGATTTTTTTCAGTTGCTGGCATATAACATTTTTATGGGCATTATACTCAATTTTCTTCATTCCAAGCACCTCACGTTTATGTAACGTTGCCTCTTTACTATACCACTCTTTCCGTGGTATAATACGTCACATAAACGTATTTCGAGGTGTTTGCAATGGCTGAATTTTGTTTGGATTGCTGGAACAAATTAAACCACACCCACCTGACGCAGGAAGATGTGATTTTATCGGACGATGAATGGGATTTGTGCGAAGGATGCGCACAGATGAAGCCGACTATTATACGGTTCGGGAAACGCAAGAAAAAAATCCTGTTCCAAAACAGGGGCGGGGCGGTGAAGTGCCTGAACGAGGGCTGCGGGTATACGAGGAAGGCGGAGAAAAAGTAAGACGCACGGGTGTGCGTCTGTGTATATATGAGCGCTTCGAGCGATTGTCGTTTGCTAATGCAAGAAGCTCAGCCTGTGCACAAAGCAGGGCCCGAGCTTCTCCAGGGCCTCGTAGTGCGCCTTCGTGCCGTAGCCCTTGTGCTGGGCGAAGCCGTAGCCGGGGTATTGCTCGTCAAGCTTGACCATTGCGCGGTCACGCGATACCTTCGCGATGATGGACGCCGCGGCGATGCTCGCGCAGCGGGCGTCCCCGCGCACGATGGCCTCGCAGGGGATGGAAAGCGGCGGGCGCTGGAGGCCGTCCGCCAGGGCGAAGGCGGCGGGCACGGGCAGGGCCTCCACGGCGCGCCGCATGGCCAGCAGCGCGGCCCGCAATATATTTATTTGGGCGATCTCCTCTACTGTGGAAATACCCACGGCCCAGGCGACTGCCTGCTCTTTAATCGCCTCATAGAGTGCCTCGCGCGTTTTCGCCGTGCACTGCTTGGAGTCATTCAGGCCGGGCAGGTCGTACGCCTCCGGCAGAATCACCGCCGCCGCGTAGACGTCCCCCGCCAGCGGGCCGCGCCCGGCCTCGTCCACGCCGCAGACGGGGCCGTGATCTATGTATTGCAGCTCCAGGGGCTCGAACTGGATGTTTTTGTTTGCGGGCGGCAAGAATGCTGCCCCTGCAGCGCTCACCATCGCGTATACTCCGCCATGCGCGCCGGGGCGCAGGTCTCCTTGAAGCGCACGGGTTTGTCTCGCAGGCCGCGCAGGGGGATGGGGCATGGGACGCCCGCGGCGGCCTGGAGGGCGTCCAGGGCGGCGAATTCGTCCGGGGGGGCGGGCTCTCCCAGGGCCTCCAGCACGCTGCCCGCGAATTTGAAGGGGCTGGCCGTGGCGACCACAACGCTGCGGGTGGGGTCCTCGGTGCGGGCGCGGTATTCCTCCAGCACATGCAGGCCCACGGCGGTGTGCGGGTCGCTGAGGTAGCCCCACTTCGTCCACGCCTTCGCGATGGCGGCGGCGCACTGCTGCTCGTCGCAGCTGCCCGCGGCGAACTCCGTTTGGAGGGTGCGCAGCATCTCCGGCGGAATGGCGTAGCGGCCGCCGGCGGCCAGCTGGCGCATCCAGCCCGCGCACTGCTCGGCGTCGCGCCGGGCGGCGAGATAGAGCAGGCGCTCCAGGTTGCTGGAGATCAATATGTCCATCGAAGGAGAGCTTGTCGTATAGAAAGGCCGGCTGCGGTCATAGACGCCGGTCTCGAAGAAGTCTGTGAGAATGCGATTTTTGTTGGAGGCGCAGATGAGCTTCTTGACGGGCAGGCCCATGCGCTTGGCATAAAAGGCCGCCAGGATGTTGCCGAAGTTCCCCGTGGGCACCACGAAGTTGACGCACTCCCCCGCGGTGATTTTCTCCCCGCGCAGCAGGTCGCAGTAGGCGCTGACGTAGTAGACGATCTGCGGGGCCAGGCGGCCCCAGTTGATAGAATTCGCCGAAGATAAAACCCTTCCGCGCGCGTTCAGCACCGCGGCGATGCTCGGGTTGGCGAAAATGTCCTTCACGCCGTTCTGCGCATCGTCAAAATTGCCTATGACGCCGACCACGCGCACGTTCGAGCCCTCCTGGCTGACCATCTGGCGCTTCTGCACGGCGCTGACCCCATCACTGGGGTAAAACACGATGATTTTCGTGCCCGGCACGTCTTTAAAGCCCTCCAGGGCAGCCTTGCCGGTGTCGCCGGAGGTGGCCGTCAGGATGAGAATCTCTTTGTCGCCGCCGGTGGACCTGGCCGCGGCGGAACCCAGCAGGCGGGGCAGCAGCTGCAGCGCAAGGTCTTTGAAGGCGCAGGTGGGCCCGTGGAAGAGCTCCAAAATGTGCACATCGTTCATGTGCGCATTTTGTGCCGCGCCCGGGCCGAAGTCCACCAGCGGGGTAACGGCCGGATCGGCAAACGTGCCGGTGTAGGCCCCCCGTACGTGCTCCTGCAGCTCGTCGCGGGTCCAGCCGCCCTCGGCGGTGAGGAACTTCGATAAAATGTGCTCCGCCCGGCCCGCGTAGTCCATCTCGGCCAGGGCCTTGATCTCCCACAGGGACAGCGCGGGGATGGTCTTGGGCAAAAACAGCCCGCCCTCGGGCGAGATGCCCTTCGCGATGGCCTGTGAGGACGTGACGTCAACGCGCGCGTCGCGCGTGCTGGTGTAGCGCATACTTTGCTTACCCCTTCACTGTAGGGGCGGCATCCTTGCCGCCCGAATTTTATGAATTGCCGCCCGAATTTTTTTGCAATGCAACGGCGGGCGGCAAGAATGCCACCCCTACAGATTATCCTATCACCATAAACTGCTCTTCGTTCCTCGGCTTCATCTCGGGCGCTTCGTCTGGATGGCCTATCCCTACGCCCACCATGAACAGCCAGTCCTCGGGGATTTGCAGCGTTTTCTTCCACTTCGGGCCGGCAATGTCGTCCGAAAAAAGCGGCCCCACGCTGCCCACAAGCACCGTGGCGAGCCCCAGGCCCCGCGCGGCGACGCAAAGATTCTCGGCCATCAGCCCGGCCTCCATGCGGCTGTCGCCCTCGGCGAAGAGGAACGCAAAGGTCGGCGCCCTGTGGTAGAAGGGGTTTGTGTCAGAGCGCGTGTGCACGGGGGTATCCCAGCCCACGATGTTCTTGAAATCGATCTGCATCTCTTTTAGCATGGCGCCGTTCTGGCAAAAGCGCGCATGAATCGGCTGTGTGTTGCGCCCGCTGGGCGCGCGCAGCGCCGCCAGCATCAGCGTCTCCAGCTGGTCAGAAGAAATCTGCTCCGGCCTATACTCGCGTATGGTCTGCCGCGCCAAAATGGCGTCAATCACAGGGCTTTCGATAATCATCGAGGCTATCCTCCAAACCATTCAGCATTCAGCATTAAGAATTCAGCATTATTTTCTCCCCGTCCTCCCAAAGCCGTTCGAGATTATAATATTCCCTCTGCTCCTGCAAAAAGATATGCACCAGCACCGTGCCGTAGTCCAGCAGGATCCAGCCGGTGGCGCGGCCCTCCACGCCCTTTGGCAGGATGCCGTATTGGTTTTTCATCTCGAATTCCAACTCCTCCGCCAGGGCCTTCACGTGGGTGGTGGAGGTGCCCGTGCAGATCAAAAAATAGTCCGAGAGAATCGTCTGCTCGGTGGTGTGGATGGCCGTGAGGCCCACCGCTTTTTTGTTGTCCAGGATGGCCGCCAGGGCTTTGAGCAATTCCAGCTGCTGCATCAAAAAGTCTCCTTCAATTCCCCATACCACGCCAGCGAATCCGGGTGGATGGGCTTGCCCTTTTTTCTCTGCTTCGTGAAAATATATTCCAGGATATATTGGCTGGCCGCGTGTAAATCCCGCGAGGCCAGGGCGCGCACGTGCTCCACGTCCGGGTAGTCCCGGTCGGCGGAGACGAGATCGGCCACGAAGACAATCTCCTCCAGGAGCGTCATGCCCGCGTGGCCCAGCGTGTGCCAGCGCACCGCGCCGAGCACCGCCGCGTCCGTGACGCCGCATTCCAGGGCCAGGTAGGCCTCCCCCGCGAAGGCGTGGCACACCTGGGGGAGGCTGTGCTCGTTCTCGGTGAATGACTTCCCGTATCGCGCGCACAGCGCCTCCTGCGTTTCAAAGGGCATGGACTTCGCGCAGTCGTGCAGCAGTGCCGCCAGGCGGGCCTTTTCGCTTAGGCGCTGCGCGCTTTCCCCGCCATATCGCAGGGCGAGCATTTCGGCGGCCTCGGCCACGCAGCGGCTGTGGTGCTGCCGTTTGGGCTTCATCGGCTGATAGAGCCGCCGCGCCTCAATATATTGTATGGCCTCGGGGCTCAAAAATTCAGTGCATTCCTCCCCTAGCAGGAGCTTCAGGCGCAGCCGCGTGGAGCTGATGTCCAGGGGGGTGAAGCCTTCGATGCCCTCCCCGGCCCTCGGCCCTGCCCCGTTCCGGGGCAGGACGAAAAGCTCCGCCAGCCGCAGAACCTCCCGCCAGTCCTTCCAAAGGTGCAGCTTTTCGCGCTGGTCCTCGCCGATGAGCAGGAAGAGCCTCGCAGCCGGGTATTGCTCACGCAGCGCCCGCAGGGTGTCGATGGTATAGCTCACGCCGGGGCGGCGCAGCTCCATGTCGCTCACGGGGAAGGGAAAGGTTTTCTCGCACAGCGCGAAACGGTCACCGCCGGAGACGAAGCCGGGGCTGTCCCTCAAGGGAGCCTCCCCCGCGGGGATAATCAGCACCTCATCCAGCGATAAACTGCGCTGAAAATACAGCGCGGCGCGCAGATGCCCCAAATGCGGCGGGTTGAAGGTGCCGCCGAAGATGCCTATTTTCATTTGAGCGAAATCTTCCTGCTCAGCAGCCAGTTGGTCAGGAAGAACAGCCCCGCGCTCAAAACCAGCATGATGATGGGCCCCACCATGTTGATGGACGGGTTCTCGCCGCCGAACATCCTGCCCATGCTCAGCGTGACGCTGATGGAGAAGCCCTTCTCCGCAAGGCGCTTCGGGGCCTCGGAGACGATCCATATGCAGGCGGCCGCGCCGGCGGCCAGGAAGACGGGGATCCACAGGCCGGGTTTCGCCTGGAAGGGCCGCACGTGGCTGACGGTGAGCACGAACAGGCACACCATCATCACCAGCACGAGGATCATCACCGCCGCCACCAGGAAGAAGGACAGGAACTGCATGAGCTCAGAGAAGGAGGGCAGGCCGATGTCCATGGTGGCGAAGGAGTCCTTAACGTCCGCGATGCCTATTTGCTCCGCCATGGATTCGGTGACCTTCTCCACCAGGCGGCGCATGTTGAAGAAGGAGGTGTAGACCAAGCCCGCCGCCTCGGCGATGCTCAGCAGCACGAAGACGATGTTGGTGATGAGCTTCGAGCCGAGCATCTGGGCGCTGGACACCGGCAGCGCGAAGGTGAGGTAGCCGCGCTCGGTGAACAGGGCGCGGTTGGTGCTCACGAGGATGATCGCCAGGGAGAGCACGTAGAGCGCCAGCGCGCCGAGGATCAGCAGCAGGTTCCACAGCAGCGCGACGAACAGCTGCCCCGCGCCGATCTGCTGGTTGAGGGTGAACAGCGCGCCTATGCCGCCGGCCGCCACGCCCGTGCCCAGCAGCCACAGGTACATGCGCCCGGTCTGTATGAAGTCGTTCTTCAGCAGCTTAATAAACATAGGGGAACACCTCCTGGAACAGTTCGTTGAGCGTCTTGCCCTGGGCCTCCAGATTCGGCACGGAGTCGAACAGCAGCACCTGCTTGCGGCCTATCATCAGCGCGTAGTCGAACACCCGCTCCATGTCGTAGATCATGTGGGTGGAAAGCAGGATGGTGCTGCCCTCCGGGCGGTTGTGCAGGATGGTATCCATGATGAACTGGCGCGCGGAGGGGTCTACCCCTCCCAGAGGCTCATCCAGCACGTATAATTTCGCCCGGCGGCTCATGGTCAGCAGCAGCAGGAGCTTCTCCTGCATCCCCTTGCTCATGGTCTTCACCCGCTGCCCGGGCTCTAGCTGGAAGGCCTCGAGCATGTCCATGGCCTTCGGGCTGTCGAAGTCCTTGAAGAAATCCGCCATGTAGTTCACGCACTGTTTGGCGGTCATCCACGCGGGCAGGTAGCTCCTGTCGGGCAGATAGGCCGTGATGGACTTGCTGTAGGCCCCCACGCTCTGGCCGCCCACGCGCACGATGCCGGAATAGTCGTTGATCATCCCGGTGAGGATCTTCATCAGCGAGGTCTTGCCGCAGCCGTTGGGCCCCATGAGCCCCACGATGCTCCCGGCGGGGATTGCCAGGTCGATATTCTCAAGCACGACCTTGGGCCCGTAGGCCTTGGTCAGGCGCTTGAGGGTGATGATGTCAGTCAATGGGTTGTCCTCGTTTCAAAAAAATCAATTAACCCGCCTCTTCCGCCTCTTTTATCAATGCCTCCGGGATCGCCTCGCCGTGGCGCACGAACAGGATAGACAGCACCGCCAGGCTGAACAGGATGGGGCTGTAGTAGAACAGCGAGATGTAGCTGCCGCTGAACATGCGGAAGAAGCCGTAGGCGATGGGGGAGGCGATCTGCGCGCTGAAGGTGGCGGTGTAGTAGTAGCCGGTGAAGGTGCCCACGCGCTCAATGCCGCCTATCTCCAGCACCAGGGGCAGGGTGTTCACGGTGATCATCATGTTCGCCGCGCCGGCCAGCACCATCACGGGGTAGATCAGCGCGCCCAGCAGCTTGGTGATGTCCGCCACGGCGGCGGGGTCGCTCTGGTTGAGGGCGGTGAAGCTCGCCATGGTGAGCCCCCTGCCGCCCAGGGCAATCAGGAACACCGCGAAGAAAATCACGAAGGCCCCGAGGAATACCCCCAGCCCGATGAGGATTGTCCTCTTGCGGCCGAGCTTCTGCCCCATCTTGCCCGAGGGGATGGCCGCGATCATGCTGCACAGCCCGAAGATTGCCATGAGCAGCGTCGCCTGCGCGGTCTGGATGTGCAGAATCTCCTCGGCGAACAGGGAAAAGAAGGTCTGGATGGCGTTGGCGCCGCCGAACAGGAAGAACAGGCAGGCGAGCATGAACAGCAGGCTCCTGCGCTCCGGCTTGGAGAGCACCATGGCCTTGCGGGCCAGTTTGTCTTCCTCTTTCGCCTTCTTTTCGGCGGCCCTGCGCTCGGCGTCGTTGCGGGCCTCCAGCACGCCGGCGCTCAGCAGGCGGCTGTCCTTTTCCTTCACGAAGAACATCACCACCAGCATCCCGACGACCATGATCACCGCGCCGATGAGGAACACCGTGGGGAAGGTGTCGAACTCGTCAATCTGGCCCTTCGGGACCGAATGGGTCAGGGAATACAGCGCCGTGGCGATGGTGCCGGCCACCATGCCCGCCAGCAGGCCCACGCCGCCCATGAGGTTGATCACGGCGTTGCCGTCGCTGCGCAGCTCGGGGGGCGTCAGGTCCGGCATGAGCGCCACCACGGGGGAGCGCCACAGGCTCATCACGAACACGAACAGGCACACGCACACCATCACGCCCGGCAGGGTTCCCATCAGGGGGATGAGCGCGAACAGCAGGGCGGAGATGGGCGCGCCTACCATGACGAAGGGCCGCCGCTTGCCCAGGCGCGAGTGGAAGCCGTCCGAGATTTTGCCGAACAGGGGCTGGAAGATGACACCGGAGATGTTGTCGAAGGTCATGATGATGCCGATGAACAGCGGCACCAGGGTGAAGGCGGCGCCCACGGCCACGTCGTTGACGTTCGCCTGGGTCTCCGTCATCTGCCGTATGACGGGCGAATCCGCCAGCCGCGCGCTCCACTCGGCGACGATTGGGGACGCCGACAGGAACTTGTTGAGGATCTTCGTGATGTAGGGGTCATAAATGGCCCACGCGATGGAGCTGCCCATGAATCCGAAGCCGGTGAGAATCGTCTTTGGGTAATTCAGACGCGGTTTGCCATCCGCGGCCTTTGCCTTGCCCATGGTTGCGCCTCCCCTTATGTAATTGGCTTTGAATAATTTATAGTATACCTTGTTTTTTTGCAAATAGCAAGGGGGCGTATCATAATTTATTGTATGTTCACGCGGAATTTACAAAAGCGCCAAAATTGGGCTTGCTTTTTTGCGTGAAAAAGTTTAGACTAGTAGGGCGCAAAGCATGTAGGGGGCGGCGTCCTCGACGCCCCGAGCGAATCGTTCCCGCCGGGGACGTCCGGGAGGCCGTCCCCTACACGGCGCGAAGGGAGGCATCTATGCAATTGAGCGAAAAAACCCAAACCCGCGTGGCCCGCATCGTCGATATCGTGTATTATCTGCTCATCCTCGTGGGCTTCTATCTCTTCATGCAGTACGCCTTCTGGCTGGCGTTCCCCTTCCTGTTCGCCTTCTTTGTGGCGGCGCTGCTGCAGCGGCCCATGAACTACGCCCAGCGCAGGCTCAAGCTGAAGAAGAGCTTCACCTCCGTGGCGCTGGTGCTGCTGTTCTACGTGGTGATTATCCTGGTCGTCGCGCTCATAGGCGCGCGCATTTGGAGCGCGGCGCGCAGCTTTGCCGATTACCTCTCCGGCCAGGTGAAGAACCTGCCCGAGCTCATCCCGGAGCTGGAGCTGCGCATCAACCGCCTGCTGCAGTGGCTGCCGGACGGCCTGAGGTGCGCCTGAACGCCTCGCTGGCGGGTTTCACGAAGAGCCTGCTGGAGGGGGACGTCTCGGGCAACCTGCTGGGCATGGTGGATTTCGCCTGGTTCAAGGCCCCAATGAGCGGTGTGCTGAGCATCGCGGGCAAAATCCCCCTGATGGCGCTGGCCGTGGTTATCACCATCATCAGCAGCTTCTTCATGGCCTCGGGCTACGACAGGACCGCGCGCTTCCTCAAGCGCCAGCTGAGCCCCGAGCGCCGGCGCGCGCTCTCCGCCGCCAAGAAGATCATGTTCTCCTCCATGGGCAAGCTGCTGCGCTCCTACACCATCCTCATCGGCGTCTCCTTCACCGAGCTGGTGCTGGGCCTGCTGCTGCTGCAGTTCATCGGGGTCTACAACGGCAGGTATCTGCTGTGGATCGCGCTGGTCACCGCATTGATCGACATCCTGCCCGTGCTGGGCGTGGGCACGGTGCTCATCCCCTGGTACCTGTTCAGCTTCATCATGGGGAATATCGGCCTGGGGGTGGGGCTGTTGGTGCTGTGGCTGGTGATGATCGTGGTCCGGCAGATCCTCGAGCCCAAACTCGTGGCCGCGAACCTCGGCCTGCCGCCCATCGTCACGCTCATGGGCATGTACGTCGGCCTGCAGCTGTTCGGCTTCGTGGGGATGTTCCTGCTGCCCCTGCTGCTGATCATGGTCAAGATGCTCAACGACCAGGGCGTGGTGAAAATCTGGAAGACGGAGTGACACTTTTCCGCACGCAAGCGAGGCCCCCCTCCCCCTCGCCTGCCAATGTCAACAAACTTAAGGAAATAGAATTTTTGCAAATTCGGCCGAGCAAAGCTTGCCCTATGGGGATATGGCCCGAGGCCAGGGAAAGGCGATCCACAGCTGCGCGGTTTCCCCGGCCTTTGGCCGCATCCCCGTAGGGCAGAGCTTCGCTCGGCCGTGGCCAAACAGAAAATTTTTTAAAAACATGGAATTTCCGCGAGGATTTTTTGGCGGAATTTCGACTAACAAGTAAGCAAACCAAATCAAATATAAAAAGGAGCTGTTTCCCCATGAAAAAAGCACTGTCCATCCTGCTGACCCTTGCACTGGCCCTCGGCCTCGGCGTGTGCCCCCTCGCGGCGAAGGAGCCCATGGCCGAACCCGGCATCCCCGGCGCTTCCATGTTCCAAAGCTTCGATCCCGCGCTGGCCGCTTTCTCGCAGAGCCTGACCTTCGAGCTGCCCACTGTCACCAAAATCGAAGCCGTCTGGGACGGCGAAATCGATGGGTTGTTCTATGGGTCGGACGGCCCCTACTTCAATGCTGAGAACGTGGCCGTAACAGTCACCTTCGAGGATGGTGGGTCGGAGACGCTCACCGGCTGGTGGGCCGAGGGCCCCGGCTGGTGGTGGCAGGTATTCAGCAGGTACAATGAACAAACCGGTATTGTTACGCTCTACTATTCAGATTCCAACCTGTACAAAGCCTACATCGATTCCCTTGCGGACCCGGAAAAGGACTACAACTGGAGGGACTACAGAGCTACGCTGCCGCAGACGACATTCATAGTGCCCATAGACCTGCGGGAGCAGTATTTCAAAAGCCTGTATACAGACGAGCTGAAGCTCGGTGAGAGCAAGGCGGTCACGTTGGAGGAGGGAGAACAAAAAGTATTCGCCTTCACGCCGGAGGAGGATGGGTACTATCGCTTCTATTCGCTGGACAACAGCGAGAGCGACCCCTATGGCTACCTGTATGGCCCGAAATTCGAGTTCATGAAACAGAATGATGACGGCGGAGACTTGAATTTCTCGATGACCGCATGGCTGAAGGCTGGCAAAACGTACTATTTATGTGCGTACTCCTACAATGGCAGAGGCGGGGGCTACAAGGTGGCGGTCACGACGGCGGAACCGCCCGGCGATCCCGAATTCCGGCTGTACGAGAATGAATACAAAATCCGCTACGGCACGTATAAGTATATATACCCCCATTGGTTCATTGACTGGAACGATTTCGAGGGCGTGCTTGTCAATGGGAAGCCGCTGTATGATGATTTTGACTCAGCAACATGCTTTTATGTTGAGGGCACTGAACGCGGCAAAATTATGACCCTGACCTATACAACAGCCGACGGCGAGACCGTGCTCGGCACAGTGGACATCGTATGTACATTCAGCCCACTGCAATGGGTGAGCTACTACCTGCTGGGCGGCTTTCTCTGGATGCCAAGGTTGGAGGCTGTGTATGCTTATGACATTATAGACTTCAATCTGTGGGAATTACTTATGGCTGTTGGAGCCGGCATTTTAGCGCCAATTCTCATCCCCGCACTGTTTCTATGGCTGTTCCTGCAACAGCTCTGGTTCGGCAGGTAATATTGCCCCTTGCGCAACTTACAGCACAGACGCACCCCCTGCGTCTGTGCTGTCTATGCCTTCTCCTCCCGCCTGCCCACGAACATCAGTGCCAAAAAGCCCGCCGGGAAGGCCGCGCCTGCCAGGAGGGCGGGGCGCAGGCCCGCTCTGTCGCCTATGAGGCCTATCATCCATGGGCCCAGGGAGCAGCCGACGTCGCCGCCGAGGGCGAGCATCCCGAACAGGCCCGTGCCGCCGCCGGGGAACCGCCCCGCGCTGCGGTGGAGGATGCCCGGCCACATCAGGGCCACCGTCGCGCCGGTGAGGGCGCAGGCCGCCAGCGCCAGGGCGGCGTTTTTGCTCAGCGCCGCGAGGAAGTAGCAGGCCATGCAGGCCACGGCGCTCCAGCGCAGGATTTTTTCGAGCTGGAGCTTGTTCTCGAATTTGCCGTAGAGCATACGCACCAGGGCCATGAGCACGGCGAACAGGCACGGCCCCAGGAGGTCCCCCGCGAGCTTGCTCACGCCCACGCCCTGCTCGGCGAAGAGGGAGGCCCACTGCGCCATGGCGATCTCCGAGGCCCCGCCGCAGGCCATGAGCGCCACGGCCAGCCAGAACGGCCCGTTGCGCAGCAGCCTGGAGAGCGGGATGGCGGGGGTCTCGGACATGCCGGGCTCGGCCATGGGGCATGTGGCGAAGCCCGCGGTGGTCGCCAGGGGCACGGCCGTCCACAGGAGGGGCACGGCGTGCCACATGCCGTCCGGCAGAAAGCGCAGCAGCACCGTTGAGAACAGCACCGTGAGCATCTGCCCCCAGCAATAAAACGAGTGCAGGAGCGTCATCGCGCCCGCGCCCAGGTGCCCGCCGATCTCGTTGACGATGGGGCTCACCAGCACCTCGATGAGCCCGCCCCCCATGGAGAATATGACCGTGGCAAGGCACAGCCCGGCGTAGAGCATGTCCTTCGGCAGGAACAGCGGCAGCAGGCCGTAGAGCGCGAGGCCCAGCGCGGCCGCGAGATGCGCGGCCACCAGGCAGCGCCGGTAGCCCACGCCGTCGGCCAGGCGCGCGGCGATGGCGTCCACAATCAGCTGCGTGACGAAGTTGATGAGCACCAGGCGGCCCAGGCGCTCGTAATTCATGCCGTAGTCGCGCTCAAACAGCGTGAACAGCAGCGGCGGCAGGTTGACGATGAGCGCCTGTGTGCAGGTGGAGAGATAGCAGGTGCGCACGGTGCGGGTGTAGTTGATCAAGTGTCGTCCTCGGGTTTTGTTTTGTTTTTTGGCCGCGCCTACCTCGGCCAGTTCGCCGCCACGGCCTGCGCTATGCCGCCGGCATATTGCGTGCCGTACAGGTGCGAGGTGTCGTTCATCATCACCAGGCGCGTGATTTCATGGCCGGTATCGCCGGGGCGGTAGTCCACGGCGGTCAGGCCCGTGTTGCCCTGGGAGAAGATGAAATCCGGCGGGAAGGCCGCGCGCAGCGCGGCGGCAATCAGGCGCTGGTTGAACGCGCCGTGGCCCACCAGCAGCACCGTGGCGTCCTCGGGCCAGCTCTGGCGAATCAAGCTGATCACCCTGTAGGCACGGGCCAGGCTATAGTAGGGGTCGCGTACCTCCAGGGCGTAGCCGTCTGCGTAGTCGCCCGCGCCGGGGGCGGGGTCGTAGGGCAATGCGGCGGGGCAGATTTTCACCGCTTCGCCGTGGGTGAGCGTGGCATAGTCCGTGCCGATTTCCACAAGCTCGTGCAGGATTTGTACGGGCATGTCGTCTTTTCTGACAGAGATCTCCTGCGCGGTGCGCAGGGCGCGCAGCAGCGGGCTGGAGAGCAGGGCGTCAATGCGCATCCCCGCGCAGCGCTCGCCCAGCAGCCGCGCCTGCGCAAGGCCCCGGTCGGTCAGGCCGGGGTCGAGGGTATGCAGGGCGGCGTCCGGCAGGTTGTTCACGGATTCGCCGTGGCGGGCAATCAGGATGGTCATGATTTTTTCTTTTTCTCCCTCCACTTGGCCGCCTTCTGGCGGAAGAAGGCGTAGACGTCCGCCATGCCCATCGCGCCGCTGAGGTGCGGCAGGCTGACGATGATGGGCCTCTCGCGGGATATGAAGAGATCCAGCAGGCGCTCCAGCTTGGTGGGGCGGGCCTTCACCAGGTCGCCGGGGGCGATCTCGTAGTCGAAGGGGCGGGCCTCCAGGCGGTCGAACATCGGGCCGCCGGGGGTGAACACGCCGCCGTCGAAGTCAGCCGTCATGGCGAAGACGGCGAGGGAGCCGTCCATTGGCATGGTGATGCTCGCCGCGCCGTTCAGGTCAATGCTGTATTTGATCAGGTAAAACTGCTTTGCCCATATGTCGCCGTTTTTGCTGTGGGGATGCACGCCCTTGCCGTGGGTGTGGGTGGCGTTCCAGGCGAGGGCGGCGGGCTTGACGCGTCCCGTCTCGCCAAGGCCGATCATGTCCCACGCGCCGATGGCCTCGAAGGCCTCTTGCACCGTAATATTCAAAACCCTCTCACCCACCATGAAATCGGCGCTTCTGTCTTCGTCCAGGCTGCACATGAGCAGATGCGCACGCTTCGCCCCCTCCGGCAGTGTAATTTCCTGCCCCTGGCAGGCCATGGCGTTCATGCCCTCTTTTTGCGTGATGAAGCGTATGCCCCCGCTTGTGATTTTATCCGGATATAGCTCCATTGGGATGGTATAGCTATCGCTCCAATTCCAATGGCCATTGGGTGTAATCGCGATCATGTTATGGGGCAGCGGGATTGCCTCCTGCCTTGGTTGTTCGGCGGGCGGCTGCGTTTTCTTCAGGGTGAGGGCGAAGGTCTTCACCTCGAAGGATTTCATGTCGAAGACCAGCGCGCCGTCCTCCACATGCGCGCCGCGCAGGGATCTCTCGTCGGCGAGGGTTTCGATCGCGTTCTCGATGCCCTCCCCCAGGGTGAAGCGCACACTCTTGGCCGGTTTGCCGCTGCCCTCGTTAAAGCGCGCGACGAGATTATTGCTATTTTCGGCTTTTTTAATGGCCCGCAGGATGACGCTGTGATCGCTCAGCGCGCCGAAGCTGTACTCGCTGCCCAGCGCGCCGGGATGGCTCTCGGTCACAAAGGCCTGCATGGGCTGGTTGAAGGCCGCGGCAACGGCTTGCGTTCCATTTTGCCAGCCTTCGCAATGGGGATAAATCCCAAACGCGAAGCGATTCAAGCCCTGGTCCATCAGGTGCTGGGAGGACTCCCAGCGGTAGGGCTTGGCGGGGGTGTGGATGAGGGTCAGGCGCAGGGTACTGGCGGCGGGCTTGTCGGCCCCGCACCTGGAGTCGTTCAAAATCGACACGCCATACGAAGCATTCGGAGCGCTGATGTCCATCCAGTTTTGCAGGGGCACTTCATAGAGCTTTTCAGTGTTGGTGGGGCGCTCGCGCACGCCCAGGCCGATGTCGTAGGCGGCGTTCTCGTTGGAGACAGCGAGGGGGAACTCCGCCTTGAGCAGCGAGGCCGTCTCGCGCCAGTCGACTTCGTCCTCGCAGCGCACATAGGCTGCCCCGGCATAGAGGGACACGCGCTGCGTAAACTTCGACTTGCCCAAATAGCGCGTGATTTCGAGCACCGCGCGCGCCGGGCCGTTCTCGGCAATCGCAAATTTTGCCTGAGAGGGATAGCGCTTTTTGTCGCTCATCACGTCGCCGTAGCGCAGCTCCCAGGCGGGCCAATCGGGGGAGCTGTCGGGCAGGGCGGCCATGCGCACCGGGGCCGAGAGCGCCTCCCGGCTGTTCTTCTTGTCGAATATGCTCGCTATATCGCCGTTGTCGTCGAGCGTGACGATGAGATGCTCGTTTTCCAGGCTGCGCTCTGTGATTTTCAGCGTGTTTGTCTGCTGCGATTGGGCTGGTTGGATGTCATAGGCCCTCCAGGAGAGCCCCGGCAGTTCGGCCAGGAAGGTCACAGTGCCATCACAGATCTGGGCCAGGATTTCCACGCCACGGCTGTCGAAAACGCTGACGCTCTGCGCCTCGAAGGGCAGTTTGACGCTGACGGCTTCGCTGCGGGCATATTGCAGGGTGTTGTTGACTATGACAGGAATGCCCGCGGCGAACGAAGTGTCAATTTGCGAGGAGAGCGCGCGGTTGGCGTATGCATACTCCTCGGCGAACTGGTTCAGCGAGAGCATGTAGTCGTTCCAGTTGCGCTTGTAGCACACCTGGAATGACGTCCCTGTGAGGTCGTCGTGGAAATGGTGCGCCAGCACGCGCTTCCACGCCTCCGTCAGGCGCTCCCCCGGGTATTCGGCGAGGCCCAGCCAGTCGGCGGCGGCCAGGGCGCGCTCGGCGGCGTCGGCCAGCTGCTCGCACCGGCGGTTCCAGCGGTGGCCGGTGGCCCTGCTGGTGTAGCTGCCCGCGCCGTGGTCGGTGAGGAGGAATTCCCCCTCGTGCGTCGGCAGGGCGGCGATCTGCGCCGGCGTAAGCTCGTTCAGGATGGCGTCGAAGACGTCCCGCGCCCGCGAGGACAGCACCTGTATCTCATTCGAGGCGTTCGCCTGCAGCTCGCGGCTCACGTGCCTGACGGAGTAGCGCGAAGGCGAGCCGCCCATGTCGCCTGTGCCGTACATGCGGCAGGTGAAGGGCATGGCGTGCTTCTCGATATTCTCTTTGAGCTTGCTCTGTAAGCTCTCGTCGCCCCGGAACTTCCCCGGCGAGGCCGCGTAGGGCCCGGTTTTGATGCTGGCGAACACCGTGTGGCCGCCTGCGCCCGTCCAACGGCCGATGTCGAAGGGCCGGCCCGCCGCGCTGCCCCAGGTGAGCTTGCAGGTGGTGAAGCCGTAGAGCCCGCTGTGGGCCATGATGGCCGGCAGGGCATAGCCGAAGCCGAAGCAGTCCGGCAGGAAGATGTCCACGCAGCGCACGCCGAAGTTTTTCTCGAAGTATTCGCTGCCCAGGAGGATGCTCCGGAACAGGGCCTCGGGGGAGGGCGTGTTCACGTCGCCGTTCTCGTAGGAGGTCCCGGTGGGGATCCATTTCCCCTGCGCGATGTACTCTTTCACGCGCTGGAAATCCTCTGGGTAGTACTCCTCCATGAGCTCATAACGATATGCGCCCTCAAAGTTGAACTTGTAGTCGGGGAACGCCTCGAAGAGCTTGAAATTCCTGTGCATGGTATTGGGGATGAGGTACTTGATGGTGGTCTCAAGGGTCCACAGCCAGGAGGTATCCAAGTGGGCGGTGGCGATGGTGAAGATTTTCATTTTAAGAAATCCTCCAAGCACTTCCTATTCTTATCAATCATTTCCGCAAACAGCTTCTTCCCCTTCTCAACCCCAATTCTCACAACCTGCGGGTCGCGGCAGAAGACGGCCTCCAGGGCGGTTCTGTCCTTTTTGAAGAAAGCTTCCGTGAAATCTTTCTGGTTCTGCGCGTGGATGTTCACCAGGGCGGCGGCGGCGGGGGGCATCTCGCCGGAATCGACCGCCACCACGCTGTCGCGGGAGAAAGCGGCGTTGGTCTCCACGGCGGTGCCCTGGGCGATGTTCTTCAGCTGGCCCCTGTTCGGCAGGTTCACGTTGGTGACGATGTCGCCCAGGCCGCAGATGGCGGTGATCTGCCTGACGCCCTCCTCGCCCGAGCCCTTGATCTTCGGGTTGTAGAGCGGCGTGGCGGCCAGCGCCGTCATGAGCATCAAAAGCCTGTTGACGAGCATCCTGCCCGCCACGGGGGTGAGCTCGAAGCCGTATTGGAGCACGTGCCTGCTTGTCAGGAAGAGCTCCGGCACGAACTCGGACAGGTGCCTGTCCCCCGCGGCGCCCAGCGCGCCGAATCTCTCCAAGAGAGTGTACTTCACGTGGTGCGTGTTGCGCAGACGCTTTTGTATGGGATTCTTGCCCTTGAGATAGGTGACGGCGTTCTCCTCGAACATTTTCGCGTAGGCGGCGACGACGGGCATCAAATCCAGGCCCTGATAGGAGGCCTCGTTGATCCAGGTGAAGTGATTGACGCCCTGGACGTTCGTCGTGATTTCATGTCGGCCGAACTTGCCGTGGCTCTTGATGTCATTGAAATCTTTCCCCAGGGCCGTAAGCTCGGCCTTGACAGCCTTCAAATCGGCGTTCATGAACGCTTTCTTGCCTTCGGCTGACAGGCTCAAATACATCCCGGCGATGCGGCATATGAGATTCTGCGTGCCGAAGACCTCGTGGCAGCAGCCGAATGCCTTGATCTCCGGGAACTCTCTGTAAAGAGTATTCATGCACAGCGTCATGGGGTTGGTGTAGTTGATGACCCAGGCCTGCGGGCAGTGCTCGCGGATCTTCTGCGCGAAGAAGATGTAGGCCGGCGTGGTGCGCAGCGCCCGGGAGTACCCCCCCGCCCCGGCGCTGTCCCCCACGGGCTGCCAGATGCCGTATCTCTGGGGATAATGGACGTCCACGTACATGTTCTTCAGCTGGTAGGGCAAAATCGAGATAATCACGAAGTCCGCGCCCGCCAGGGCCGTGTCGATGTTTTCATGTACAGTGCAGGTCCAGCTGCTCTTGATTTTCTCGGCATTGGTCTGTTTGAGCTTGTCGAAGAATTTCCGGTTGCGCTCGGCGGCGGGGATGTCGATGTCATACAGCCGCAGCTCGCCCTCGAGCTGGCTTTGGGTGAGCAGGTCGGCGAAATACGCATGGGCCCAGGCCTTCGAGCCCCCGCCGATGTAGGTGATGGTGATGTTGGGCATGGTGGTTCTCTCCGTTCTTTATTGCGCTTGATCCATTTATAATTGTACTATATAGGCTAAAAAATGTCAAGGAGGTGGGGTCAAATGATTGTTGCTGCCGGAATAGCACATAAAAGAACAAGCTCCGCGCTGGCTTTTAGGCCAATGCGGAGATGAAGAGGTATCTCTACAAATTTTCTTTTATTTCCTCTAAAGCAGCACGAACGGCCGAAACCACAAACGCGGAAAAGGTACAATCCTTCCCTTTGATAGCCTCTTCTACACTGGCTATCACATCGTTTGGAAATCGTATTGTTTTGTTTGTTGTTGGAGGGATGGAAGGGATTTTAAAGTTAGTCATACGCTCACCACGCAATACAATTGTAATGCTTATAGTATGAGCTAAAATTTTCAAAAAATCTGCATTGCAATCGCAATGCAGATGTGATATAATGCTCTGGAAAGGAGGCAAAGACCATGCACGACACCATCCGTAGATTACGCAAAGAAAGAAACCTAACCCAGCAGCAAATGGCCGACTACCTGCAAATTGACCGCTCCACATATGCCTATTACGAAAGTGGCCGCACACGGTTGAATATTGACTTTATAGTTAAATTGGCGCATTTTTACAAAGTAAGTTATGCCACCCTAATCGGCATACCGGAACCTGTGCTGTCGGATTAGCACATGTGAAAACAAGCCCCTGCGCAAGCTTTTAGGCCATGCGGGAATTTAAGTTTTTTAGCGCAACTGATGGCGCTCGAAGCCATTTTCAGAGCCTCAGCGCCTCTTTCGCTCACCACCCCTCCGCCATCTCCATCGCGATCTGCTCCCAACGGAAGATATTCTCCGGCCTGCCGTGGCAGGTGCTGATGTCCTTCAGGGTGATGTCCAGGCCGCGCACGCCGCCCCGCTTGCAGGCGCTCAAAATCTCGCCGAGCTCGCGGCGCAGGGCGTCCTCGTTCAGAATGGGCACGGCCACCGAAGCGGGGTTGGGCTTGCTGGAGAACACGTAGCGCGGGCCGATGATCTCGGCGGCCATGCCGATGTCGGCCCAGGGGGTGACGCCGATTTTGCGCAGGTTCGGGATTTTCTCCACGAGGTCGATCTTGTTGTGCAGGGGCTCGCAGCAGCCGTAGTAGACCAGGCCGCAGGTGCCCACGGTGCGCTTCTGGTACTCCAGGTCGAACTCCTCGTGCATCCCGCGGCTCACGGAGCCGAAAATCTGCGCCGTGCCGCGCCCCCAGATGTTCTTGCGCGTGACAATCCCATCCTGGGGCTTGGGCAGGTCTTCTGTGAGATATGGCGTGCAATGCAGGGCGTGGCCGTCGGCGTCCAGCAGGCCCATGGCCTCCCGCTGGGCCAAATCGGCCAGCTTGCATTGAGTGATTTTTTCTATAATCCTGTGGCTGTATTCCGGTCTGTCAATTAAGTCCATCAATATAGGCGTAACGCCGCGATAGCGCGAAATGTCGTCCCAGCTGGCGACGCCGCACTGGGTGGCGCCGGTGATGCGCACGGGGAGGATGTCGCCGATGGCCTCGCCGATGACGTTCCAGCGCTCCCGGGTGTCCTCCTCGTCGTAGAAGAGCTCGGGCAGGTGAATCAGTTCGAGGGCGGCTTCGTCTTCGAGCTGATCCTCGTATTCGTGGGAGATGATGTTCGTGGCGTGGCTGGAGGCGATTGTTTTGTCTTTGGCCTCCATGCCGATTCCTGTAGAATGAACTGCTTTGCCCACGCCCACGTAATTTTGCAGGAACATGTCGCCGGGGAAGCGCCTGTATTGGAACAGCTGGCGGCGCATCCACCACTCCACGCCGTGGAGGTCGGGGTCGTCGCAGCGGCAGGCCAGGGAGCCGTCGATGTCCATCTGCTGCCATGGGATTTCGTCGAGCATCACCAGCGGGCGGGCCATGTGCAGGTCGTTGGAGGCGATGTGCAGCGCCCGGCGCTCCGCGTTGCGGGGCTCGGCGGCAGCCTGGGCATAGGCCTGGGCCAGGGGGCGCAGGATTTTTTCATCTTGGGTCATTTCGGTCAGTTCCCTTCTTTGGTGTAGGCGTGGAAGGTGGCGGTGGTGGCTGGGTCGTAGAGGGTCAACAATGTGCTCTCGGCTGATCCATGGAAATAATCACTAAACATAATCAAATCGCCGAAGCGCTCCCAGCCGCTTCCTCCCCATTCTCCGTCGTATCCTTGGGAGATGGTTTTGGCTACTTTGCCGTCTTCATCCAAGGCATAGAAACCAAACTGGTCAAAATCGTTGTTGGGCAAACTGGCCAGGCAAATGATCTTGCCATTGACGGCCATCAACTCGAAAATATTGGTTTTTGCCCGCAGTAATTTTTTATCACTGCCATCAAGTTTCATTCGATACAAATTCTTGACGTGGCGGTAATTATCAGTTTCGCCTGTTTCTTGTACATAATAGATATACTCGCCGCAGGCAACATAGGTCGCAATATCATTGCGCTTTTCCAAGTCCTGTTCGGCCTTGGTGGGCATATGCTCCGGCTGCTTTCTACGCCGGAAAAACTCATAACCGTCCCGCATCCGAACTGTATTGTCTTTACCAAAAACTACGCAGTTCATAGGGCCGTCCCACCAGTCGCCCATGATTTCCAGAACCACTTCACCCTCAGGCGTATTGAACCAACCCCTGACGCAGGCATTTAGATAACTTCCGTGATAATCAATAAAATCGAAGACTATATCTCGCTTGCCGGTGTCAAAACTCAGGGCTTCCACGTTTTGACCGCAAACATATAAAAGTGAGTTGCTCGCAACATTATAGCGAGGCCATTCGCTTGTTTCTCCTTCGCCCACCTGTTTTGCATCCAAGGTTTTTAGAGAGATCCGATAAGTCACAGCGTGTTGCAGATAGCGTTCATCTTCCTCATCCATCCGTCCGCCGGAGACATAGAGCCATTGTTCTGTCAGACCGCTTATCGCAAGATTGGCGTATTTTTTCGGCAGGTTAATCTTCTCCTGTTTCGCGATATTGTTCAGTGGCATACGATAGAGTTCGCCATCTCGCGAAGCAAAGATATGTGTAGGGGTTTTTGCGTAAGAGTAAGTGAATTCATAGTCCGGTCTAGGTCGCGTCTCGTTTTGCGCGAGTCTGTATTCGTAGTCAAAACCGCAGAACGCCTTTTCGCTTGTAGGATCATATAGAATAAGCACACGCTCATTGCTATCTATCCAAACGATCATATTATTTAAGAGCGCCAGTTTACCGCCAGTTACTCTTATGCCTCCAATCCAAATACTCGGTATAAGATTGTCTACAATAACGCCGTTTTCAAGAGAAAACAAGCATACGGCATACTCATCGTCTTCCTTTTTCGCCATACAATAGCTTTTTCCGTCTAGTGTCACGATGTCAACTATATTTGCGTTGTTGGCAAACCACGCATTTTCGGCATCACTGTAGGGTGGCTTTTCCGTTTCCGCTATGGATTCAGCAGAGGGCAGGGTATCACTTTCGCTCAGGAATTCGCACAGGAACGTATCCAAGGCAATACGCATTTGCACATAAGCAATTTCTACTTCATCATTCTCCGTATACCTATCTCCTGTTTGTGCAGTGAGGGTAATCCACTTTTTATTTACCTCGTCAATTCGAAGAACCCCTAGCCACTTGTTTCCATAACATACTGGCAGTGGAATGCGCCTCACTTGGCTCAGATTGTCCAGCGGAGCATACAGCAATCCCCCTGTCAGAGCATAAAAATGCGTATCCGTAAAGATATAGGAGGGCTGCATGGGTTCTTCCGGCTCATCCATATATGGCTCAGTTGTTATTTCGCTTTCGATTGTGGTCGTGGGTTCCGCAGTGGTTTCTTCGGGCGCCACTGGGCTTCCTCCGCAAGCCGCGAGAGAGAACACCAGGCCCAGGGCCAGCAGGACGCATAGCAGACGCTTCATGTTACACCTCCTCATGGATGACGGAAATCATGGCGAGGTAGTTCTCGATGGGGCAGTAATCGGGGACGCTGTTGCCGCTGCCGAGGGCGTAGCCGCCACGTTCTGACGCGCGGGCGAGCATGGCGCGGGCGCGGGACTTGATCTCCTCCGGCGTAGATGTGCACAAAAAGTGCAAGTCCATGCCGCCCAGCACGGCCATCTGGCGCCCGGCGGCGGGCATGAGCTGCTCGTAGGCCTGTTCCACGGGGAGGATGTTGTCCTCAAAGGAGTGGCGGCCGTCGAAGCCCATGGCGAACAGGTCGTCCAAAATATCGGCATAGCAGCCGCAGGAGTGCAGCACGGCGGGTTTTTCCAGGGTGTAGGCGGCTTGCACGATCTCTTTGTGCCAGGGGAAGACATACTTGCGCATATCGGCGGGCGAGAGCATCGTCTGCGATTTAAAGCCCCAGTCGTCGTTGGACATGAGCAGGCCCACGCTGTAATAGCGCACGGCGATTTTGTAATATTCCAGCAGGCTGCCGCCGACTTTCTCAAAAATATCAGAGGCCAGCAGCGGGTCGTCGTAGAGCATGAAGCACAAATTGTCATAGCCCACCAGCCGGATGGCGTTCTCCAGCACGCCGCAGGGGCCGCGCGCCATGAGCTTCATGCCCGGCGGCAGCGCCTGCTCCAGGCGGGAATAATCGCACTCTTTTGGATTTTGCCAGGGGTAGGCGTCGAAGCTCGCCCTGTCCGTGATGACCGGCGAATCGTTGAGGGAGAACGTCTTGGCGTCCCCCCGGCGGCTGCCCTGCGTGCTGGGGAAACCGAAATTTGAGGCCACCACGCTGGCGTAGTCGTAGCCCAGCAGGGCGTAGGCCTCGGGCGCGGTTTGCGCGCCGCGCGCCTGGGCGAGGCGCATGGCCGGGCCGTCGATGAACAGCTCGAAGAGCACGGGCCTGTCGGGCGCTTTTCGGTCAAGCACTTTCAGCAGCTGGGTGAAATCGGGCTGGCGCATGGTTTGGCCTCCCTGTGTGATTGTTTTTAGTTACAGATTGAAAAGCCTGCGAATTAAGTTAATGGGCAACATAATGATCATGAGCGGCAAAATAAGCAGCCAGACAATGATAGGCGTGTAAAAAATTTCCGCGAACAGAAAATTCAACGGCCACAGCAAAATATTTAGCAGAGTGCTCCCTATCCAACGCAAAACAGAACCGATGCCTCCCAAAATGAAGCCCGGCAATTGCTCTAAAATTTGCCACAGCCTGATCTGTTGCGCTGAGGCTTCCCGCATACCCTCAATGGAAAACGCGCTTTGACTAGCCTCTTTGTTAAAACTTGAAATCCATATGTTGGGGCGTGGACTTATGTTCTCATTAATGGCATCCAGTGAGCCGTTGTCAAAATAATAGCGAGTTCCATCATATGAGACTTGGATGTATTTACTACTCAATCTTTCCACACATACTGATGCATCTTCTGAAATTACTTTTGATTCCAGCAAGGGCAAATAATCAGAGCCATTGGAGGTTGAAATTAGCTGATAGGCATTGAAATTGGGATAGACACGCAAGATTCTATCCGAAAGGAGCAAATCACGTCTGTTATCCTCATCAGTAAATGCAAACATGTCATCTCGATGAATCACTTCTATGAAATCGAATCGCTCGTAGGGGATAAGGAAACTTCCCTGAATCGTATAGTTTCCCTTTAAGTCCTCCATGGTCTGTATGAGCAGCTCGCGCCCCAGGGCATCGAGTTCCTCCTGGGTGAGTTCATCCGGCGGCGCGGCGCTAATAATTTGGGCTTCGAGGCCTTCTTCGAGCAGTTCATCCGGCGGCGCGGCATTTGCTCCAACGCCGAAGGAGCACAGAATGATGGCGGACAGCAGCAGGGCGAGCAGTTTTTTCATGGGGGTTGCCTCCTCTATTAATTGTTTTGTTTATTATAGCAGGGATTTTGGGGGATGGCAAGGGATTTTTTGATAAAAAGGTCAACCCTCATCGACGTCCACGAAGGCGGCGCTTCGCGCGTGCTCCGCACCACCCCCGCTTCGCGTCCCCCCAAGGGGGGACTTTTGACGGTTCGGATAGTTTTCTTCTCGTCGCGAGGGAAACCTACCGCCTCGTCAGGATGCTCCCCTTGGGGGGCCGGTGCGAAGCACCGAGGGGGTGGTGCGGAGCACTGCCGCCGCAGGCGGCACTCTTCGTGCCCGTCGATGCCGGTTGCGGTTGCAATAAACGCAGCCCGCCAAAAAAACCTTGACAATCCCCGAATTTTTATGTAGAATGAACTAGACAAAAATTTCTGAAGGAGGAAATCCCATGAAAAAGCTGTTGTCCGCCCTGTTGGCCGTTGTTCTGTGCTTTGGCGGCGCGGTGTGCGCTTCGGCGGCGCTGCCTGCGCCCGGTTTGCAGCTCACGCCTGCTCTGCAATTCGAGCTGCCCGTGGTGACGGCCATCGAGGCCGAGTGGAATGGGGAGGTATTGCTCTATGGTTGGCTGGAGCCATATTTTTCGCCCGACAACGTGACTGTCACGGCCTACTTCGGGGAGGGTGAGCCGGAGGTTCTGACCCACTGGAATGCCAGCAGCCCTGAATGGTTCTGGTATGTAATCTATGAGTATGACTGGGACGCAAACAGCGTGACGATTCTCTACATGGATTCCAACTTGACGGATACCGACGCTGTGGATTTGCCGCAGGCGAGCTTCGATTTTCCTGAGAATTATCTCAAACTGTTTGCAGAAGCGCAGGAAGCGATCCTGCTCAAGCTCGGTGAGGCCTCGCCGGTGGCGCCCGGGAGGATGCAGAGCTTTACGCTTTTCTCCTTCACCCCGGCAAAGAGCGGTACATATCAGTTTTTGGCCGGCGACGAATGGCAATATGACCGCGTGTTTTTTATCAGAGACGCCGATATGAACGAAATCGTCAGCGGCAATACCGGCCCCGTCCTCTCCCTGGAAGCGGGCAAAACCTACTATGCGTTCGTTTTTAACTATTCCGACAGCGATTACAGCGTCACGATAACCGAATACAGCAGGTGGAAATCATTCTTCAGCAATTTTGGCTACAAGTTTTTCGATGCCATTTTGACCATTTACATGCTCCCGATTTTACTGCCGCTCGCTATTTGGCAGTGGATTGCGATGTTGTTTTCCTGAATATGGCCTTGCATAAGCTTGCAGAGACGCACAACTGTGCGTCTCTGCGTTTGCGATAGGGGTGCGCCTCACGCGCCCAGCCTCGGCAGCACGGGCGTCGGGAACACATCCGCGCCGAAGCCCATCACGCGGCCCAGCTGCACGCCGATGCGGCGGTTCTTCCACGCGCCGCCGTCGGTGAAGCCGGCGTCGGTTGCGCTGACGAACACCGGCACGTTGGCCATGGTGTGGCCGGTGGAGGTGAACACGAAGGCGCCGTTTTGGAGCTTCAGGCCGCCGGTCTCGTGGTCGGCGGTGACGAGCACCAGGGTATCGGGGTGCTCGGCGGCGTAGGCCAGGGCCGCCGCCACGGCCAGGTCGAACTCGAGCACGTGCGCCACCGTGGCCTCCAGGTCGTTGCTGTGGGCGTGCTTATCGATGTGCGCGCCCTCCACCATGAGGAAGAAGCCCGCGCCGTCGTCCAGCAGGTCGATGGCCTTCACGGTCATCTCGGCCAGGGTGGGGGTGTCCTTTTCGTCGCTGAGGTTGGCCAGTTCGCCGTAATCGAACTGCGCGAAGCTCCAGCTGCCCTCCTCCAGGGCCAGCATTTCAGTCCTGGTGGTGATCAATTCGTAGCCGCCCGCCGCCAGGCCCGCCTCTGTGATCGATTCGCTCGCGGCCCCCCAGATGAGGTGGATCCCGGAGGCCATCTGGTCCTCGGAGATTTTCTTCTCGTTGTTGCGTGTGCCCGCGTGGGCGCTGAAGGTGGCGGGCGTGGCCCCGCTGGTGGTGTCCGTGGTGACCACCCCGGCCAGCCTGCCGTTTTCAATGGCGAGCTCCGCGAGGGTGGCGGGCGTGGCGATGAGCATGAGCGGGTCCAGGGCGAACACGCTCACCTGGTTGATGATGTTGTCGATGCCGCAGGCCAGCGCCGTGCCCCCCGAGGCGGAATCGGGCAGCATGATGCCGGGCCAGCCCCAGGTGCGGCTCTCGCCGCGCACGGGCATGGTCTCCATGATAAGGGATTCCGCGCCGTCCGCCTTGGCGGCGTCCACGTGGACCTGGCTCATGCCGTCGCCGATGAGCAAAATGACGTTCTTGTACTCGCTGTAGTCGTCGCTGATGTTGCCGCGCAGCCCGATGAAGCCGGTGAAGAGCACCAGCGGCGCGCAGAGGATCGCCAGGAATTGCTGCAGGATAGCCATGGGTGTCGCCTCCTATGTGTGTTTATTTTATTTATTACAAGAACCTGCCTTTCGGCAGAACCTTGTAATTCGCTATGCTCATTATAGCAGGCTTTGGGGGGCTTGGCAAGGAGTTTTTGCATGTTCGGGTTTTGTTTGTTTTTCGTTTGTTTTCGTTTGTTTTTCGGCCGAGCGAAGCTCTGCCCTACGGGGATATGGCCCGAGGCCAGGGAAACGCACAAATTATGCGCTTTTCCACGGCCTTTGGCCGAATCCCCGTAGGGCAGAGCTTCGCTCGGCCGAAAACCAGAACCGAAAACCAGAACGCCCCCCGCCCAAAAAATTTCTTGACAAGCCCGGAAAAATTGTGTAAAATGAACGTGCAAACAAAAACAAAAAGGAGGCGTCCCATGAAAAAACTCATATCCATCCTGCTGGCCGCCCTGATCCTCTGCTTCGGCTGCGCGGCAGGGGCTTCGGCGGCACTGCCCGCGCCCGGCGCAATCGAGGCCCAGTCCCTCCAGTTCGAGCTCCCCGCCGTCACGGCCATCGAGGCCCAGTGGAGCGGGGAGTACCTGTTCGATTCCTGGTTGGATCCAAAATTCACTCCTGAAAACGTGACGGTTACGGTCTATTTCGAGGAGGGTGAACCGGAGGTCCTGCGCTACTGGTATGCCAGAACCGCGGAATGGTATTGGCACGTGTATTATGATTTCGACTGTGACGCGGGCCGCGTGACGTTCACCTACTGGGATACCAATCTCGTGGATGTAGACGACGCAGATTTGCCGCAGGCCAGTTTCGATTTCCCTGCGGATTACCTCGCGCGGTTCATGGCATCGCAGCAGGTTACGCAGCTCAAGCTGGGCGAGGCGTCAACTGCCCAGGGAACCGAGAACGGCTGGAAGATATTTGCTTTCACTCCGGCAACGAGCGGGGACTACCGATTTACGACGGACAGCGAGGACTGGTACGGCGCTCTTCATCTCATGGACGCCGATCTGGACCGTGTAGGCTTCGGCTATGTCGTTTATCCTTCCCTTCAGGCGGGCAAGACGTACTACCTGTTCGTCTACAGCTATGTGGATGGCGAATACAGCGTCACGGTGACGGATTACAGCAGCAATTATACCCTGTGGGACGCGATACGGTCTTTCTTCGCAGGAGTCGGTTTTTGGCTCTACTTGAGCCCGTTTTTCCTGCTCATGCTGCTCTATATGATCCCGTCCATCATCTGGTCGTGGCTCACGTGGTGGATGTAAGCGAAGAGAAGCCTTGTGCAATTTGCCCAACAGAAATTGCCAGCAAAATTCCCCCGCAAAAGGCCCGCGAAAAACCCGAGAACATGTCATCAAACCCCCTGTTTTTGTTCAAAAACAGGGGGTTTATGCGCACCTTCCATTTTCGCGCTATTATCGTTTATCGATAAGCGCAAAATTTTCGTCAAAATGACGAAGAGTCCCCCTCGCCTGCGAGAGGGGCAGGGGGGGTGTCCTCACCTCATCATCGCGATCATCGCGTAGCAGCCGCCGCCCACGTGGGAGATCACCGAGCAGCCCGTGCCGTCCTGCACCATGTTGGCAAAATCCGGCATCATGCTTTTTGCCGCGCGGTTCATGGGCTCGTATACCTCGGGGGGGATTTCGGGGCTGTGCATAAAAAACGAAAGAGAGGGGTCGCACTGCTCGTTGAACTTCCCGGTGACGTGGCGCAGCCAGTCCTCCCTGGCGTTCTTGCCCCGGAACTTCTTGCCGACCACCACCTCGCCCGTCACGCCGCTGATGCTCAGCAGGGGGTGGAGGTCCAGCAGGGTAGCGCACATGGCCACCACACGGGGGCAGCGCCCGCTCTTGGAGAGGAATTTCATGTTGTCCATGTAGTACAGCGAGAGCACCTTGGCGCGCTCTGTCTCCGCCTTCGCGGCGATTTCACTTGCGGGGAGGCCCTCGTCGCGCCACTGCGCGGCCTTCACGGCCATGATCCCCATGCCGACGCAGAACTGGTAGCTGTCGACCACGTAGACCTCGCCCTCGGCCTCCTGGGCGGCCAGGGTAGCGACGTGGATAACGGAGGAAAACTTGTGGTTGAGCCCTATATGCACCACGGCGGCTCCCTGCTTTGTGAACTGCTCGAAGAATTCCCTGTATTCCACGATGGAGGGGGCGGCGGTTTTGGGCAGCGCGCCGCGCTCGGTGAAGGCGTTGTAGATGTCCATGGGCTGAATCTCGATGCCGTCCCGGCCGGTCCTGCCCTCCACGTTGATGTACATGCGTATGATATGGATGCCATACTGTTCGAGGACGTAGGGCGGCAGGTCGGCTGAGCTGTCGGTGGTGATGACGACGGGTTTTTGCATGGGGGACCTCCTTCTACTAATGCTGAATTCTTAATTCTTTATGCTTTATGCTGAATTATTTGGGCTCCGCGCTATCCCCTCAGTCGCCCAAGGCGACAGCTCCCTCCAGGGGGCGCGGGGGATTCATTGCTCTCACAGCTCCTCAAAAAACTCCAGCACCTCGCCGTCCGGGCCGTAGACAAAGGCGATGCGCACCGGCATGGGCGGGTTTGCGGGGATTTCGAGGGTGGTGGGGGGCATTTTTTCTTTCGCACCGGCGGCAATGGCGTTGGCGAAGGCCGCGTCGGGGTCGCCGGTGCGGATGGCGAAATGCACATAGCGCTCGTTCTGCTGGGGCGCGTCGCTTCCGTTGGCGAAGATTTCGATGTGCGAGCCGTCGCCTATGTCCAGCAGGGCCGCGCGTTTTTCGCCCTCGCCCCAGGCGGCGGCGGGCCTCATCCCGAGGCCCTCGGTGTAAAATCGCAGCGACCTGTCGAAATCGGCCGAGGCCAGCGCGATGTGGTGCGAGCCCGCACCGGGGATTTTTTCGTTCATAACATGAGCTCCTATGATATTTTGTTTGGGCGTGTTTGGGGGCGCTGCCGCCGCGAACGAAACCCGCCGTTTCGTTCATTGCGGCGCGGCGGCCGAGGGGGTGTTCGCCCTTCTCTCCGCCAACTCCCTGGTCACCTGCTCCTTCTTCTCCCCCTCCAGGTCATAGAACAAAATGGGGATGATGCTCAGCAGCAGGGAGACCGCCGGGATCAGGGAGATCATCATGAAGAAGCCGCCCCGGATACCGGGGGCCATGTCCAGGGCGCTCACGCCGGCCCCGCCGGAGGAGGCCATCAAGGTGTTGACGTCCAGGCCCATCAGGATGTAGGCCAGCACCACGCCGGAGGTGGCGATGGCGTTGTCGAACTTGTTGACGAAGGTCTGGGTGGCCTGCCCCATGCCGTTGTTGCGGAAGCCCGTCTTCCACTCCATGTAGTCCAGGGTGTCGCCCGTCATGGCGTAGCACAGGGTGTTGATCACGCCGAAGGGGACCGCGCAGATAAACAGGAAGGGGATGAGCACGTAGATGTTGCCGTAGCCGATAAAGTACACGATGAGCCCCGAGAGGGCCCCCAGCAGCCCGGTGCCGATTACGAGGGTCTTGTAGCGGAAGCGCCCCATGAGCCTCGGCAGCAGGAACATCGAGAGGAACTGCCCGCCGCCCAGGGCCAGCTGCATCACCAGCGAGACGAAGGAGATGCTCGACTGTATGTCCCGCCCCGGTACGGCGATGCTGTAGCGGGCCACGTGCACCGCCGCCGCGCTGAACATGTAGCGCCCGGCGGAGAGCATCCCCATGAGGATCACCAGCAGCAGGGGCTTGTTGCGCAGCAGCATGGCAAACGCGCCCGGCTCCCCCGCGCTGCGCTTTGCGGGCTTTGGAATGGGCACCCGCTCGCGCACGTGCAGGGCGGTCTGGAAGTACAGCACGCCGCCGACGGCGCAGGCGATGCCCGCGATGAGCATGTAGCGGGTCTGCTCCAGCCGCAGGCCGTCCTGCATCCCCAGGCCGATCAGCAGGGGGCCCATGCCCATGAACAGCCCCTGGGGGATCGCGCTGCCTATGCCGTTGATCATGCGGCTCATGGCCACGAGGTTCCCGCGCTCGGCGGGGTCGGGCGTCATCACGTTGGGCAGGCTCCAGTAGGGCACGTCCCCCACGGTGTAGACCATGTCCCAGCTGACGTAGCTCACGGCGGCCACCACCATCAGCAGCACGGGGCTGATGCCCGGGAAGAAGTAATTGAGCGGCAGGAACATCACCAGCGTCAGCAGCACCGCGGGCCAGGGGGCCACATACAGGTAGGGCACCATCTTGCCCCCCTTGGGCTGCACCCTGTCCATGATGACGCCCATGATGGGGTCGTTCACCGCGTCCCAGATGCGCGCGAGCAGCATGAGCAGCAGCACGAACATCGCGTCGAGCCGCAGCACGTTGAGCTGGAAATCCGCGATGAACCCGGACATGACGGCATAGATCATCCCCTGGCCGAAACCGCCCCAGTAGTAGCTTTTGCGCTCCTTCGCCGGCACGGTGTGCTGCAGCGCGCCGGGTTTTTCTTTTTTTTGTTTTGGCATGGGCCGGGCCTTCTTTCTGTATGCAATATCAAGGAAGGGTTGCCTGAATCGCCGTCGCTTCGCGAGTGCTCAGCACAACCACCCCGCCCCTGCGGGGGCACCCCTCCACGGAGGGGAATGGGGGCTTAACTATACACGGGTTGTGCAAGCACATAGTCAAAAACCGAAAATGACGCTTGCGCCTAATCCCCAATTCCCCTCCGTGGAGGGGTGGCCCGCAGGCCGGGGTGGTTGTGCGGAGCACGCGCGAAGCGCCGCGCCCCTCGTGCGATACATACCGCACCGCGCTCAAAACCCAATCACAACCTCGTCGTCGTCAACAGGGTCATACACCAGCGAGAGCCACCACGCCGCGAAATCGGCGATGCCTCTCTTATTGCCGATGAACTGCAAGCGCCTGCCGTAGGCCATGAAGGCCCTGCCGATGTCCGTGTCGGGCCCGTGGGGCTCCTCCCCGGAGGCGGTGTTGGCCATGAGCTCGATGATCACGTCGCGCAGGAGCAGCTTCCTGGCATCCTTGGGAATCCTATGCTTACAGAGCATCAGACCGCCCAGGCGTCCCAGGGTCAGGCGGTGATTGAGGAGCTTCCCGGCCAGGCGCACGTAACGCTCATATTTGAAGAGGGGATCGGGCGGGATCATCCTGTCCAGGCTTTCGCAGAATAGCGCGAAATCGTGCTCCATGCCGTAGAACAGGTTTTGCCATACGGTTTCGAGGGTCTGTCTGAGGTATTCGCGCGAGGTCAGTTCGCCGAAGGCGGGGATGTGGGGAATCTCCCGGCTGGTGATATGTACGCGGCCATCCTCGAACACGAGCTCGCGGAATTTCCCCGGATAGCCCACCAACGCCGAGGTGTTCACGTCCCAATAGTCGCTGCCCTCCGGCGTGACCATGTGCCCTATGTTGTGCATGTGCGCGTGCCCGGTGAGCATAAACGGCATTCCGGCGTTGGCGAGCGCCCGCGTGGTATTTTGGTGATCCGGCACCAGGCCGCCGGGGCTGAGCAGGGGATAGATGGGCGTGGGCGGCAGGCTGGGCAAATGCGTCATGCCGAAGATGCTTTCCCCTTCGGCCTTCGCCTGCTTGATTTGCTCAACGGCCCAGTCCAGCCAGGGCGGCGGGCTTGTTCTGTCGTGATCATGCACGCACAATAAACGCAGGCCGGGTTCGAGCTGCACGACGAAGGCCTGGCCGAAGCTTGCGATGGCGTCGTCCGGGCCGAAACGCGCGAACAATTTCCGCAGTTCATGCGCGTATGCGTCGCCCCCGGTCTTCAGGTCGTGGCTCGCGGTGATGGCGATCACGCGCTTGCCGGTCTCTTGGACGGCCTCCAGTTTTCGCAGTATCTCGCGCAGTTCGACGGGGTGGCCGTGCTGCGTCAGGTCGCCGGAGATGAGCAGAATCCCGCAGCCAGGCTCGTCCAAAAAGGCCGCGAGGCAGGCGTCGGTGATCGCGCCGCTGTGCAGCACGGCGGTGACGTTGGGGCGGGCGTCCAGATCCGCCGGGTCCTCGCGCAGGTGCAGGTGCAGGTCGGTGAAATGCCACAGCTTGAGCATAGAGTTGTGTCCTGTAGGGGTGGCATTCTTGCCACCCGCTTTTATGTAGGGGCGGCTGCCCACAGCCACCCGCATGATATTACATCAAGTATACCAAAACCCTGGAAAAAGTCAAGCCTTTCGCTGGACAAGCGCCAAAAAATCGTGTATAATGTCCCTATTCGATGCATGAAAGGCCATCATAATGCCCAATGTCTATGACTTCGACGAGACGATTGTCTATCCCAACGCGGGGATCACCTTCGTCACGTTTTGCATGAAGCGCCATCCCCGCCTGCGGCGTTACCTGCCGCGCATCGGCCGGGAGGCCGTCCGCCACCGCGTCTTCCGGGAGAGCGGCGAGCCCTTCAAGGCGGAGTTTTATCTCTTCATGAAAGACCTGCCGGACTGGGAGGAGGAGGTGCGCCTGTTTTGGGACGCCCACGCCGAGACCCTGCTGCGGCCCTGGTATCTGGCGCAGAAGCGGCCTGACGACATCGTCGTGTCCGATTCGGCGGAGTTTTTGCTGCGGCCCATCTGCGCGCGGCTGGGCATCCGCCTGGTGGCCACCCGCGTGGACCCGCGCACGGGCCGCCTCATCGGCCCGGACTGCTACGGCCCGGAGAAGCTGCGCCGCCTGCGGGAGGCCTTCGGCTCGGTGGACATAGAGGAGTTCTACTCGGATTCCCTCCGGGACGCCCCCCTGGCCGGGCTTGCGAAGCGCGCCTTCCTGGTGAACAGGGACGAGCGCGCGGCTTGGCCGTTGTGAGGGTTGTATGATTGCCTCCGAGAGCGGCTGACCGCCCCCGGCGGCAGAGGCACAGCGGCAACTTGCTATAGAGCGGCAAAACAACGCACCAGCCCGCCGGGCGTCTGCCCGGCGGGCCATTTGTTCTGCCTTGGTTTTGCTCTCGGTCGCGCAGACCGCGCTTACGCAGGGTTACGCGGCGTTCTCAGCCTTTTGCTTTTTTTCTTCTCGCGCCCAGCAGGAGCAACACAGCCGCCACGCCGATCAGCGAGATGCCGCCGGCCGTGAACAGGATGGTGCCGGTGCCGCCGGTGCGGGGCAGGATGAAGGTGTTGGTGTTGTTCACTGCGCCGCCGTCCAGGGTGTACCAGTTTTCCTCGGTGGAGACGGTGGCGCTGTAGGTGATGCGGATCGGGTCAAGCAGCAGGTTGAAGCTTTCGGGGGCCTTGGTCTCCACGATGTAGTAGGAGCGGTAGTCCTCGTTACCCTTCGGGTCGGTGAAATTGCCGTTGAACTCCTTGATGCCCTCGAAGCGCACGATGGCCTTGTTCGCCGCCTTGGCGGTGAAGTCCGGCCAGCCGGTGAAGTTGTAGTCGTTCTTCATCGTCGGGGGGAGGAGGGAATCCTGGGCCACGGAGGTGGACGCCGGGTCGGCGTCGTGCAGAACGCTGAACTCCTCCCAGACGATGCCGTTGGCGGCGTAGGTGAGCGCGGCGGTGGGTACGGCGGTGACGCCTGCCGGCAGAGTGCCATCGGCGTTCGGTACGCCGCCGGTGAAGGTGAAGGAGCCGACGCTGGAGGTGTAGCCGTTCGCGTCGTCGACGTCAAGGATAGACCACACCTGCCTGTAGATCTCCGCCCCTGCCAGGGTTTTGCCGAGGCATACCCAGTGCTGCACCCTGCGCAGGAACTGGCCCGCCCTGGCCTTGGCGTCGGTGGTGGCGATCTGGAAGCCGGCGCCGGGGAGCTGCGCGCCGGTGTGCGCGTTGATTTTGTTGAAGATCAGCGCCGCTGTATGGAGATCGATCCCGTTGCTCTCGCGCTTGCGGCCCGTGTTGTCGTACCTGTGCCTGAAGTTGATGTCCGCTTTATTGTTCAGCGCATAGGACGCATGCAGGCGGTCGAGGATCTTCTCGTTGACCGTGGTCTCGAACTCGAAGCGGATGTATTTGATGACGAATTCGTTGTCTTCGGCGGCAATTTTGCCGTCGCCGTTGAAGTCGCCGAACAGCCAGTTGCGGCCGTCCACGGTGTAGGAGGCGGTGTCGCGGCCCAGCGAGTCTTTGCCGAAGATGCCCACGATGAACTCCACCATCAGCTCGTTGGTTGCGGCGTTATGGCTCTCACGGTAGTTGGGGATGGGGGCGCTGCCCACGGGGATCATCCTGCCGGCGCTGTTGAGCGCGTCCTTTTCGGGCAGGGCATAGATCTTCAGGCTGCCCGGCACGAAGTTCAGGGCGTCGTCCAGCACGTCCGTGAGGAAGAACTGCTCGTAGTGCATGATGTCCTGGGGCACGGACACGTTGATGGTCCATGTCTTCTTTTCGCCCACGTACACGGCGTTGCGGTCGACCGATTTTTCGGTGTTGATGTCGCCGTTCTTCGGGTAGCAGTTCACGTTTTCGATCCAGCCGTCGCCGGTGGGGTTGGTCATGGGTACGGCCGCGATGAAGGGGAAGGACATGGAGGCCACACAGCCGTTGCTACCCACGACGGGGCCGGGCTGCTCCACCACCAGGTAGAAGCCCTTCTCCAGCTGCTTGGTCGTGACCACGCCGACGGGGGCCGTGAGGCTGGTGGTGACTTCGTCAAAGACCTTGGCCTTGCCGGCTTCCATCACCAGGGCGAAGTTGTAGAGGGTGCCGGCGGCGCCTGTGGCGCTGGTCAGTGCAATCTTCGTGGGTTCTAGGTAATTGTCCAGCGAGAAGGCCACGCTTTCAAACGCCTTGATGATGTCCTCCCAGTCTGGGTTCGCGCCCAGGCTCCCCCAGGGGCCGTCGGTTGGGTTCGGGTTGTCCACGGGTGCGCTGGTGCTCGTGATGAAGCTGGACAGGTCGAGTTTATACACCTTGAACACGACGCCGCCCAGCGGGGCCGCCTTGCCCGCAGCGATGAGCGCGTCGAGCTGCGCCTGCCTCGTGCCGTCCAGGACATTGCCGTCGTTGGGGTCCAGGGCGTCGCGCAGGTCCTTCATGATGAACTTGTGGATGGTGAGCTTGCCGCCGTCGTCGGGGGGGGCCGCCTGCGCCATCAGGGGCGCGAACATGCTCGCCCCCAAGAGCACCGCCAGGAGGATCGCCAGTAGCCTTGCTTTCTTTTCCGTTTTCATTTGTGCCTGTTACCTCTTTCTTTCTCTCTTTTGTCTTTTGCTCCGTGCAAAAATTTCGTCAGGCGCTCCCCTGCGCCGCTGGTGCTACTATAAAGGGTTTGCGCCGGGGTGTCAAGGGAATTGGAAGTTTTAAACCCATATTGTTCTAGGCAACGCGCGGCAATGCACAAATTATGGAAATTGACAAGGGAAAAACCTCCCAGCTTTTGAAAGCCGGGAGGTTTAACGGTTTATCGCTTTATTTTTTTGTCGGGCTGACAAATTGCGGGCAATTTTATCCCTTTTCCCGTATCTCCACCCGCCGGATTTTTCCGCTGGCGGTCTTGGGCAGCGCGTCCACGAATTCGATGACGCGGGGGTATTTGAATGGCGCCGTCACCCTCTTCACGTGGTCCTGCAGCTCCTTCACAAGCGCGTCGCCCGGCGTAAAGCCCTTCGCCAGCACAAGGGTCGCCTTCACCACCTGGCCGCGTATGGGGTCGGGCGCGCCGGTGATGGCGCACTCCACCACGGCGGGGTGCTCCATCAGGGCGCTTTCCACCTCGAACGGGCCAATTCTATAGCCCGAGCACTTGATCATGTCGTCGCCGCGCCCCACGAACCAGTAGTAGCCCTTGCTGTCCCGCCAGGCGATGTCCCCGGTGCGGTACAGCGCCCCGCCCAGGATGCGCTTTGTCGCCTCCGGGTCGCCGTAGACCTCCACGAAGAGCCCGGCGGGCATGTACTTGTCGATACCCCGCACCACCAGCTCGCCCTCCTCGCCCACGCCGCAGGAGCGCCCCTCGCCGTCCACGATGTCGATGTCGTAATCGGGCGAGGGCTTGCCCATGGAGCCGGGCTTCGGGGTGAAGCCCTCGAAGTTGGCCAGCAGCACGGGGCCCTCGGTCTGCCCGAAGCCCTCGCAGAGATCCAAACCCGTGAGCTCCTTCCACTTGTTGTACACCTCGGGGTTAAGCGGCTCCCCGGCCGTGGAACAGTGCCGGATGAAGCGCAAGTCATATTGCGACAGGTCCTCCTGGATCATGAACCGGAACATGGTGGGCGGCGCGCAGAAGGTGTCGGGCTTGTATTGCACTACTTTATCCAGCAGGCGCTTCGGCACGAACCTGTCCATGTCGTAGGCGAACACCGCCGCGCCGCACAGCCACTGGCCGTAAATTTTCCCCCAGCCGAACTTCGCCCAGCCGGAATCCGCGAGCACGGTGAAGTGCAGGCCGCCGTCCCGCGCGCGCTGCCAGTATTGGGCAGTCAAAATATGCCCCAGGGGGTGGATGTGGTTGTGGGCCACCATCTTGGGCATCCCCGTGGTCCCGCTGGTGAAGTAGGTCAGAAAAATCTCGCGGTTGTGGGTGGCGGCGTCGCCCGTGGGGCGCGCGAACCTGTCAGAGCATTTCGCGATTTCGGCATCGTAGTTGAGCCAACCCTCTCTGTCCTCCCCGACAATCATCTTGTGCTCAATCGAAGCGCATTCCGGCAGGGCCTGCTCGATCTGTTCCATGACATAGGCGTCGTCAATCGCCAAAACCGCCTTCACCCCGGCGGCGTTGCAGCGGTATTTCACGTCTTTCGCGGTCAGCTGGACGGAGGCGGGGATCAATATCGCGCCGAGCTTGTGCAGGGCCACGGCGCAGGGCCAGTATTGCCAGCGCTGGCTGAGGATCAGCAGCACCCTGTCGCCCTTCACAATCCCCAGGCCGGTAAAGAAATTCGCGGCCCGGTTGCTGAGGGCTTTCGTTTCGGCAAACGTGAGGATTTTTTCGCCGCCATGGTCGTTGCACCACACCAGGGCCTTCTTTTCCGGGTCGGTTTCCGCCCAGGCGTCCACGACGTCGAAGCCGAAGTTGAAGTTCTCCGGGATGTTGAGCCTGTAATTTTGCTTGAAATCCTCGTAGGAGGTGAAGTCTGATCGTTCGAGGTATTTATTTAGAAGCATAGGTATCAATCCTTTCGTGTAGTTAAGTCAGCGGCGGGGCAATGCCTCGCCCTACCAGCGTTTCGCCAATGGCGAATCCCGCCCACGATCCGCATCCGCCATTGGCGGAACCCTCGCAGGGCGAGGCATTGCCCCGCCGGGCGCTATCGGCGGAGCTCACCTACTCCGCGATCACCGTCAAAAACTTCGCCGCCCTGCCGCACGCGGCCTTCTGGCCGTGGGGCAAGGTCGGGTCGAAGTAGATGCACTCCCCGGCCTGGAGCTCGATCTCCTCGCCGTCGATAAGCACGGACACCCTGCCCTCTATGACAAGATTAAACTCCTGCCCCGCATGGGAAACAAGAGCCGTCTCTTTCTCGTCGGGCTCCACGGTGACCATCAGCGGCTCCATGATGCGGCGCTTGAAGTTGTAGGCCAGGGACTCGAAGTGGTAGCCGGGGTAGCGGTCCACGCCGGTGGACTGCCCCCGCTTCACCACGCAGTAGTTGCTCAGGCGCGGGGAACGCCCCGTGAGCAGCTCGGTGATGTCCACGCCGTAGGCGTTGGCCAGGGAATACAGTACGCTGATGGGGATGTTGTCCCCGTCCACCTCGTATGCCAGGTATTGCGCCGTTGGAATCTGCAGGCGCGCGGCGATTTCGTCCACGGAAAAATCGCTGACCTCGCGGATCTCCCTGAGCCTGCCGGCGATCTGCCTCGTGTCTTTTTCTTCGGATGTCATTTTGGCGTCTCCCTTAAGCGAAGATTGGTATGCATTATACCTCATATCGCGCAAAAAAGCAATAGCACGCAAAAAAAAACTTGACAATTCCCGCGAATGCGCGTATACTATTCTTCGTGTGTTCGGCCCGGCCGGACGGGGAGGCGCTATGTTCCTCGAGCTTGAGTCCGTTTTCAATACCCCGGGGCTTTCCCTGCCTTTTGATTATGCCCTGGAGGGCTTCGGGGGGCTGCTGCCTTTCGCGGCGTCGCCGCGCGTCGCCGGGCAGGTGAAAAACCGCGCGGGCATTGTCACCCTGGAGGGCGGCGCGTCCATTGTGCTTGACGTCCGGTGCGACCGCTGCGCCGAAAGCTTCGAGTACCGCGCGCGGGTTCCCCTGGCGCACACCCTGGTGCTCAGCCGCAACCGCGAGGACAGCGACGAGCTCATTTTGCTGGAGGATACCCGCTTCTCGCCCGATACCCTGGCCTGGGAGGACATCGTGCTCTCCCTGCCGCCCAAAATGCTGTGCAGGCCGGACTGCGCGGGGCTGTGCCGGCGCTGCGGCGCGAACCTGAACGAGGGCCCGTGCCAATGCAGGCCCGAGGGCGGCCCGAGCTTCCACACCAACGAATCCTCCGGATTCGCCGGGGGCCCCGGTTGGGCCGCATTGCAGGAATTGCTGTAGGGGCGGCAGTATTGCCGCCCGCGATAGTAATAGTTAGACCAAGCAAGGAGTGAAACCATGGCAGTCCCGAAGAGGAGAGTTTCTCACGCCCGGCGCGACAAACGCCGCAACAACGTCTGGAAGCTCAAGGCGCCCGCGCTGGACAGGTGCGGCTGCGGCGCGCTGAAGGTTCCGCACCGCGTTTGCCCCGAGTGCGGCATGTACAAGGGCAGGCAGGTTGTGCACAAGGAAGAGGCGTGACATAAATTCTGCTGAAAACAGCGGTGACGAAAGCCGCCGCTTTTTTCATGCCCGTTGATGCCGAGACGCACGGCTGTGCGTCTCGGCGTCTTTCATCTGCCGCCTAGAACCTGATCTCCGCGTGTTCGCCCACCTCAACCGCCGCGCCGCCAATCCACATGGCGTCCCAGGGCTGCCCGGCGATCTCCTCCAGCTTGGCGCGCTCGGCGTCGGTCACCCCGGCCTCGCCCGTTTCGTGCTTTTGCCCGATCACCCGGCGGATCAGCTCGTGGTCCTGCCGGGTCATCTTGTATTTGCGCAGGGATAGCAGCGCGAGCCCCATGAACACCACGGGCAAAAAGGCGTTGGAGACCTTCAGGCCAAAGGCGGGCGTGAAGCCGCCATAGATGTTCTTCGCCCGTGCGTCGAACAGGAAGACCTTCGAGCTATCCTGCGCCACGCCGAACCACTCGAGCAGAATGCCGACGACGGAGGCCATGAAGCCGCTGGTCATGGTCTTCACGAAGGAGTTGAAGGTGGAAATCGTCGCCTCGCGGCGGCGGCCGGTGATGAGCTCGTCCACGTCGGTGACGTCGGGGTAGATGTTGCTCACCATGAAGCCGTAGCCGGAGTAGCCGATGATATAGAAAATTTCGCGGGCGAAGAGCATAATTACGACGGACACCGCCCGGCTCCCGGCCGCCTGGGGCGCGATAAGCATCCCGATGAAGAAGCTGACGAACAGCAGCGGCAGGGTGATCAGCGCGTTTTTCTGCTTGCCGAATTTTTTTGTGAGGCCGTAGTTCACGGGGAACATCAGCATCTCCACGCCGCCGCGGTAGATGTCCAGCTGGCTGCGCAGGTCCCAGCGATTGGCCACCTCCCGGAGGAAAAAGGGCTTGGATACGCTGAAAAACGAGGAGCCGAAGAGATACAGGAAGGTCATGGAGAAATATTGGCGGAAGGCCCGGTTCTTTAGGACAAGCTTGAATTCGTGGAGGAAGTCCTTCACGTTCAGCGGCGGAAACACGTCGTTTTTGGAGCTGGGCTCTTTGGTGGCGATGCCGCTGTAGAGGATGGGGAACACGCCCACCAGGCCCACCACCAGGGCCAGCTTGAACAGCGTGGGGCGCATGGAGGGGTCGTAGTCCTTCGTGCTCACGATGCCCACCATCGCCGCGCCGAACAGGTTGGCGGGCACCATGCCCACGGAGTTCATGATGTACTGCATGGACATGTACTGCGTGCGCTCGAAGTAGCCCGGGGCCAGGGTGGGCAGCATGGCGCTGTGGGAGATATCCAGGATGCTGTTGAACAGGGCGTACACCAGCCCGATGCAAAGGTGGTAGGCCAGCAGCTGGCTTGTGGCGCCCTCCTTTCCCGATAGGCCGAAGGAGGTGAAGCGCATCGCGAAGGAGGCGCACACGGGCGCCGCCGCGATGATAACCCAGATCCTGTGCTTGCCCAAGCGCGAGCGCGTGTGGTCCACCGCGTAGCCGATGAAGGGGTCGATCACGGCGTCCCAGATGCTGCGCAGGAAGGAGAGCACCGTGGCCGTGCCCGTGGAGAGCCCCTCCACATACGTCACGAAGGCCAGGTAGTGGTCCCCGATGACCTGTGACTGCGCCGCGTCGCCGATGTTCTTCGAGGCGTAGTTGATCATGGGCAGCACGGTCTCCTTCACGTTGCCCTCGATGCCGATGGCCTTCTTGATCTTTTCGCCGATTGCCATTGTTATTCCCCCAGTCGTTTTATATGTGAGCGAGCAACAGGAATGTCCGTCGCTTCGCGAGTGCCCTGCACTTCCCCCTCGGTGCTTCGCACCGGCCCCCCAAGGGGGGCCGCGAAGCGAGGGGGAAGTGCGGAGCACGCGCGAAGCGCCGCGTCCTATTCCCCCATCTCGATCATCCTATCGATGCACTTGCGCGCCTCACGCAGGGTATACGCGTCCAGCGCTATCGCCTCGCCCCCCCTGCCCTGCAATGCCAGCAGAACATCGGGTAACGTGGTGAGCTTCATGTCGGGGCACAGGAGCTTGTAGCTCAGGGGATAGAAGCGCTTGTCCGGGCATTCATATTGCAGATGCGCCGCGATGCTGCTCTCCGTGCCTATGATGAACTCGCTGGCGTCCGAGGCCTTCGCGAACGCCATAATCCCCGCCGTGGAGCCGACATAATCGGCCAAAGCTGTAACTTCCGGGGTGCACTCCGGGTGGACAAGCAGCAGGGCCTCCGGGTGAACGGCCTTGGCGGCCTCGGCTTCGGTTGCGGTCACGGCGGCGTGGATGGGGCAGCCGCCCTGCAAAAGCACAATATTTTTCTCGGGCACCTGCGAGGCAACGTAGGCCCCCAGGTTGCAGTCCGGGATGAATACAATATTCTCGTTCGGCAGCGCCCTGACGATTTTCACAGCCGAGCTGGACGTGACGCAGACATCGCATAGGGTCTTCAGCTCGGCTGTCGTGTTGATATAGGCTACAACTGTAGAATCCGGGTATTGCCTCTTGATCTCCTCCAGTGCCGCCCTGTCGAACTGCTCGGCCATGGGGCAGCCCGCCTGTGAATTGCAAAGCAGCACATTTTTTTCCGGCGCGAGCAGCTTGACGGTCTCCGCCATGAAGCGCACGCCGCACACGAGCATGTTCTTCTGCGGCTGCTTGGCCGCCTGCTGGCTCAGCGCGAAGGAGTCCCCGGTCACGTCGGCGATTTCGAGAATCTCCCGCGCCTGGTAGCTGTGGGCCAGGACGCAGGTATCGGTGGCCTTCTTCAGATACAGGATTTCGTCCTGCATGGCGGCGATGCTTGTGAGCGGGCGTTCGGGGGCCTTGGCGTTTCGTTCCATCACGGCGTCCACGGCGTCGGGGTGCTTTTCGCAGCTGAACTTGCGCGCCCACAGGCATTCGCTTTTCAGCAGCCATTCCAGGTTTTCCATGGATATAGTCATGGGGCTGGCGGCGCCTCTTTTCGCCCAGTCGACGTAACGCAGGTTGGTGGGATAAGTCCACTCCTGCCATCGCGCCTCGTAGATATGCTCGCGGTATTTGCTGTGGTAGGCGAACATCTGCACCCATATTTCGTCGGCGCACTGGGTTTTGCGGTAGGGCTTCAGGTTTTCCTCGCGGCCATAGAATTCCAGCAGGCCGGCCACAAAATCGTGGGTGACGGAAAACCACTGGCCGCCCTTGTAGATCTCCTTCGGCAGCTTCCGCAGCCGGTTGACGCCCGCCAGCATCTGCGGCAGGAGCAGCGCCCACTGCAATAGGCCCAGCGGCCGGAGATAGTGGTGCCCCACCGTGCGCTGCAAAGGGTAATAGTAGCGCAGGCGCGCGCGCGCCCGGCGCTCGATCTCGCGGCCCCCGACGAGCTCCTTGCCCGCGTTTTCGATAAAAAACCGCGTGATCTCCCCGTGGGACTTGATGGGCAGGTCCACCCCGGAGAGCAAATGATAATAGTCGTGATGGACCGCGCTGGCCTCGCGCATCAGCAGCAGCTCCGCCTCAATCATGCTGAAATCGCCCCAGACGACATTGACGCGCGGGGTGAAAGCAATGCTTGCCTGTTTCACAGCGCCCTCCAACTCGCCCTTTACCCGCGCGAACAGCTCGTCGTCGACTTTTTTGTCGATGTGGACGTAGATGTCGTTGCAGGGGTAGTCCAAAGCCGAGACCAGGCGGCCCAGCAGGGGGAACTCGTGGTGCGCGAGGATCATGTAGGCGTGGGTCATGGGGCGATCCTTTCCATGATGGCGTCGACGACCTCCGGGTGCTTGTCATAGCTGAACTTGCGCGCCCACAGCTGGCGGGATTGCGTGAGCCGCGCAAGGTCGTCCATGGTGTAGGTGACGGGCGAACCCTTGAGGCCTTTTTGAAACACGAAGCGCCGCATGTTGTTGTAAAAAAGCCCTTCGCTGCCGGGGTATCTCTGATGCAGGAAGATGCGCTCGCGGTATTTGCTGTGGAAGGCGTACATCTGCACAAAAATTTCATCGGCGCACATGCTCCTGCGATAGTGGCGGATGTTTTCCTCGCGGCCGTAGAATTCCAGCAGGTCGGTTACGAAACCGTGGGTCGCGGAAAACCAGTTGCTGCTCTTGTAGAACTCTGAAGGCTGCCCGGATAAGCCGGGCAGCTTTCGCAGGCGGTTGACGCCTACCAGCATCTGCGGCAGGAGCAGCAGCCATTGCAACAGGCCCAGCGGCCCGAAAAAATTATGCCCGACGAGCTTCTGCAGGGGGAAATAATAACGTATGCGCCAGCGCGTGAGGCCGCGCGGCGGGAAGCGGACGCCTTGGATGAACTCCTTGCCCGCGTTTTCCTCAAAAAAGCGCAGTATTTCGCTGTGCGGCTTGATGGGCAGGTCCACCCCGGAGAGCAAATGATAATAGTCGTGATGGGTCGCGCTGGCCTCGCGCAGCAGCAGCAGCTCTGCCTCAATTATACTGAAATCGCCCCAGACGACATTGACGCGCGGGGTGAAAGCAATGCTTGCCTGTTTGACCGTGCCTTCCAGCTCGCCCTTTATCCGCTCGAACAGCTCGTCGTCCACTTTTTTGTCGATGTGGACGTAGATGTCGTTGCAGGGATAGTCCAAAGCCGAGACCAGGCGGCCCAGCAGTGGGAACTCGTGGTGGGCGAGGATCATGTAGGCGTGGGTCATATCTTCATTCCTCACTCCTCCACCAAATCCCCGTGCGCGTCCTTATCCCCGTGTTCCAGATCGGCGAACAAAGCCTGATCATAGCTCACGCCGCTGCGGTCGTAGTAATCTTTTATGGCGGCCTTCACGGCCTCCTCGGCCAGCACGGAGCAGTGCATCTTCACCGGCGGCAGGCCGTCCAGGGCCTCCACCACGGCCCTGTTGGTCAGGGCCAGGGCCTCGCCCACGGGCCTGCCGCGGATGAGCTCGGTGGCCATGGAGCTGGTTGCGATGGCCGAGGCGCACCCGAAGGTTTTAAATTTTACATCAACAATGATGTCATTTTCCACATTGAGGTAGACTTTCATGATGTCGCCGCAGTGGGCGTTGCCCACCTCGCCCACGCCGTCAGGGCTCTCGATCTCGCCCACATTGCGCGGGTGGATGAAGTGATCCATCACTTTTTCGCTATATCCCATGGCCATGGTGGTGTTCTCCTTATTCTGTGGGGACGGCGCCCTCGACGTCCCAAGCATAGTTTTTTTCAGGTAAGGGACGTCCAGGAGGCCGTCCCCTACATTTTGCGCGTCAAGCAATCATTTCCCGTCGAAATGGGATCCTCTCCAGCATCCCATCTAAAGGCTCGTCTTCTATCGCGTTGACTTCCGCAAAAAACGCATCCAAAAACGCCAGATGCTCTTCTTTGTCCAAAAGGCTGACCAAAGGCCTGCCCCGGCCCTTTACGCTCCTGATATACGCACGAAACTCCGCCTCCTGCGCGTCAAAAGGGTCTCGCCTCATAGCTGGCTCACTCACCCAACTTCCCTCCTCTCCTCCATCAAAATCCTCTCCCACACCGGCGAAATCCCCCGCAGGTATTCCGCCACCGGCGGGATGACCGCCAGGGCGTGGTCTATCTCCTCCCGGGTGGTGTAGCGCGAAAGGCTCAGGCGCAGCGAGCCGTGGGCGATCTCGTGCGGGCGGCCGATGGCCAGCAGCACGTGGCTGGGGTTCAGGGAGCCCGAGGTGCAGGCCGAGCCCGAGGAGGCCGCAATGCCCCGGTCGTCCAGCAGCAGCAGGAGGGACTCCCCCTCCAGGCCCTCGAAGCAGAAGCTCACGCTGCCCGGCAGGCGGCGCGTCCTATCGCCATTGAGGTGCGCGCGGCTGATGTTTGACAGGCCCTCGATCAGTTGATCTCTAAACCCGGCAATGCGCGCGCTCGTTTCGGGCAACTCTTTTATCGCTTCTTCAAGTGCCGCGGCCATTCCAACAATCGCCGGCAGGTTCTCCGTGCCGGCGCGGCGGCCGCGCTCCTGCGCGCCGCCCAGCAGCACCGGGCGCAGGGGGAGGCTCCCCCGGCGGCAATAGAGCGCGCCCGCGCCCTTGGGCCCGTGGAACTTGTGCGCCGCCAGGCTGAGCATGTCCGCCCCCAAGGCGCGCACGTCCACGGGGACATGCCCCACGGCCTGCACGGCGTCGGTGTGGAAGGGGATTTTTCTCTCCCTGCATAGCCCGGCGATCTCTTCCACAGGCTGGATTGTCCCTATTTCGTTGTTGGCCATCATGACGCTCACCAGGCAGGTGCCGTCCGTGAGGGCGCTTTCGAGATCATGCACAGAGACCAGGCCCGTCTCCGGCTCCACCGGCAGCAGCGTGATCGTAAAACCCTCGCTCTCCAGGCCCTTGAGATATGCCAGCACGGCGTGGTGCTCGATGCTCGTAGAAATGAGGTGCTTCTTGTTGCTCTTCGCCCCCTGCATGGCGGCACTGAAGATGGCCTGGTTGTCGGCCTCGCTGCCGCCGGAGGTGAAGGTGATCTCCCGCGGGTCGGCGCCCAGACACGCCGCGACGCGCGCGCGGGCGCTTTGCAGCGCGGCGGCGGCCCGCTGGCCGTAGCGGTGCAGGCTGGAGGGGTTGCCGTAGTTCTCGTCCAGCAGGGGCAGCATGGCCGCCTTGGCGGCGGCGCCGAGCATGGTGGTGGCGGCGTTATCCATATAGGCGTACATGGACGCGGGGCTCCTTCGCAAATACAAAATACTATGGCGTATATAACACCATAGTATAGTATAGCATAGGTTCGGCGGGATTTCCAGTGTTTTTTTAATTTTCCTTTTCATTTTCCTTTTCTTTGATACACCCCCACGATCTCCCCCACAAACATATGATGGCAATCCCCGTTGTAACGGCATCGCCCTCAGCGCGCGCGACAAGCCCGGCCTCGGCGGTCTTGTCGCAGTCCTTCCCGCTGATTCTGCGCACAGGGCCAGGGTTTCACGCGCGAGCCCAAAACTCAGCGCTGCAGTGTTGGCAGTGTCCCGGAACCAGTATGGCACATTTTTGGCGACAACGCAAGTTATTATTTATCTGGTTCATACTCACTCACAATGAAACTCTACATCGAAAATTCTGACCGTTCCCCTTGCCTTTGTACCTACCTGCTTTTCATTCTGTATTACAATGCCTCTTACAAATTTCACCAGAAACAGTCTCTTTTCTTTTTCAGTTAAATACTGCCAATTTTCGCTCAATTCTTTCATAATGTCTTCTCGCGATATGGTAATTTCGCTTGGGTCTGGCTGTGCCAACTGCGCTAACTCTGATTGAATGATGCCTATTTCACTTCCAATTCGCTTTGTCATAGCCTTATAGACATCAAACTCAATTTCATTATCCACATACCTGTTTAAAATTTCTCTTCCTCTTGCTTCTATTTGCTTCAATCTATCCTGATAAACTGGTATTCGCTTTGCTTGTTCTTGTTTTTTTTGCTCTTGTTCCTGTTGTGTTTCATTTGGCATTGCCAATTCTGCAATCGCGCCTATGTACTCTTGAAATGCTCTTTCCGCCTGTGTATGGCCAACTTCACTTGATTCGCACAGCTTCTTGACTTTGTTTAGGCATTTATAAGAACGGCGATAAGAAATGCTTCCATCTGCTAATGTTCTTGGGTAGTTGTGTGTAGTCATTCGGCGGCCACATTTTTTGCAGACAAGAAAACCTGTGAAATAATTTTCATCCTTAGGGTGTTTCGTTCGGCAAATATTTTCCCTTTTTTCTAACAATTGCTGTGCTTCGATAAATAATTCGTTTGAAATAATCGCCTCGTGCTGTCCTTCATATTCACAAGCTGCTTTCCCATCAATAACGTGATGACGGACGTTTCCAATTAAATTGCAGTTTGTGAGTATGTTTCGGACTGTCATAACTGCCCACGTGGAGTTTTTCAGCTTTGTCGGTACTTTCAGAGTATTCAGAGTCTCAGCAATTTTCAATAGGGAATACCCTTGATTAACATACATATCAAAAATCTTGTGGACAATCTCCGCTTCCTTTGGGTCAATTTGCTGTATCTTCTCGCCTTTTTCTCTTGTGTAGCCATAACTGGATATGCCAGTGCTTAGGCTGTATCCCTCCTTTACCTTTCTTTCCAAACCCAATTTGACACGTTCAATAATGTTCTCGCGTTCAAACTCCGCAAAAATTCCTATGATTTTTAAGAACATTCTGCCCGAAGCGGTCTGCGTGTCTATACTTTCCATTAGAGAATTGAAAGCGCAGTTAAATTCGTTGAAAAGTTCGACCAAATAAAGCAAATCCGCCGTGCTTCTGGTCAAGCGGTCTATTTTGAATACCAGTACGTTCTTTACTTTTCCCGCTTTGATGTCCGCAATTAGCTCGTTCATCGCGGGGCGTTCCGTGATGTTCTTCCCGCTGATACCCTCGTCGGCATAAATCCTGTAGAGTGACCAATCCTTGATTCTGATATAATCTTTTAATTTTTGCTCTTGCGCACGGATTGAAAATCCTTCCTGCGCCTGTTCTTCTGTCGATACAGTAACCTATCAGATAAACCAAGTGCCCCAGTAAACGCCTTATTTATCGCCTTTTCTGGACATGTTCTCCAAGCTCTAATTGCTCAAAAAGAAAATCTTCTTCAAACCACAACAAGTCATTGACTGTCGTAATACCCACTGGCTCCGGGTAGATTTCTTCTAACAAGTCCATCAAATCATGCAGCTTATCCGCTTGGGTAATAGTCTCTAGCCTATCCAGCGCTCCGCTCCACAGCTCATCCTTTAATTCATAGCCGCTTATCTCTTTGACGATGCTTAACATTTCATCTCCATTGTTTCCGCTGGTCTATATTCATGCTCCAGCCTGATGCGTTCAAGCGCTGAAAGCAGTTCAATCAGTTTGTCTGCATCAATGCCATTGTAATATTTTGCTTTGACATTAATAGCGTGGATAAGCTCCTCAACGAATGCTACATCATCCAGCTGCCTCTGTATTCCTTGCTCTATTTCCTTTGCGCTGCATCTAGTATTTAGTATCCTGTATGCAAGACAAAAATCCGCTAGCTCTTGCGCTAATCTTTCTTTTTCCATATCTTTCTTTTCCCCCTAAATTTTCTTTCTTTTCTTTTTTTCTATACTACTAATGCCAATCACGAGTAGAAAATCAGAGCCACAGCAGCCAGGCGCACAGCGATGAACGCGACCAAGCCGTTGAGAGAGCGGACTTTCGAGGCGGATTCGATTTTGGTTTTCTCGTT